>PJTO01000124.1_pt1 | contig 91550 bp, 81 predicted proteins | sample 1512101 | NCBI WGS metagenome assembly PJTO01 (sample SAMN08177690, study PRJNA422409) | Soil metagenome, whole genome shotgun sequencing project.
CTTTGACCGTCTTGGCATGCCTCGTCTCACCTAACCTCAACTACTCGAACCGCCCGGTGCGGACCCGCATGCCGGGTGGTGTGGGAGGGGCCGGTCAGCATGCTGACCGCCCCTATCCCGATTGCCGGAGCCATTTGTATTGCGGACCTAACATTTCGATACAAAACGCCGACAAGCCGGCACTGGAAAGGCGGCGCAAAGGGCGTATATTCGGAACATGAAGGGGTTCGGAACAATGAAAGGGAAAGCAATGAAAACGGTGATTGGCAAAGTGGCCCTCGCGGCCCTGCTCGCGCTGGGTGCCGGCGCCGCCTCGGCGGGCGTGACCGTCAATTATGTGGAGTCCGACAAGTTCTCCGACCTGCCGTTCGCGCCATGGGAGCGCAAGGAAGTGCTGGAAGACCTGGCGGATTATTTTGTCGAACTGGGCAAGTCGCTGCCGGCCGGGCAGGAGCTGACGGTGGACGTGACCGACATCGACCTTGCCGGCCGCGAATACCCGAACACGCGCGGCGGCAACGACCTTCGCGTGCTGAAAGGCATGGCGGACTGGCCGGTCATGGAATTGCGCTACACCCTGAGCGCCAACGGCCAGGTCGTCCAGAGCGGCAAGGCCAAGCTGTCGGACATGAACTACCTACAGCGCGGCAGCCGCCTGCACGACAGCGAACCCCGGCGCTTCGAGAAGCGCATGATCCAGGAGTGGTTCGACAAGACCATCCTGCACAAAACGTCCTGAATCGTTTCCTGATTCACCCATGATAACCGGCGCCTCGGTGAACCGAAGCGCCGGTTTGTTTTTTCGGGGGCTGGTCAGCCGTTCTTTCCGGCCTTCGCGCGCGCCGCAGCCGCTTTCTCGGCCGCTTCCCTGGCCAGCGCCGCCGAATCCTTCACCGTATAGTCCGACGGCACGGTGAACAGGGCCGCGGCAGGCTCCTCGCGCTTCAGGTTGTCGGCGCGGTAGACGACTTCGCCACTGCGCGGGTCGCTGCGCTTCTGGTACACCACGGCCTGCAGTTCCGGCGCGGTCCAGGTCTCGGTGCTGACGACGATCGGACTGCGGTTGCCGATTTCGCCGGCGGGGATCTCGTAGCTGCGCTGCACGCCGGTGGCCTTCACGCCATTGAATTCGCGGGTGCCGAGGTCTTTGGTTTCCGCCTTGCCGGCCCATTTGTGGTCGCCGAGCGCACCGGCGAGCACCGGCGCCACGCGCGCCGCCGCCTGCGGTCCCGCCACCTGGGCGATGCGGATCTGCACGTCCTTGTGCTCGCCGGCCTTGCTGCCTGAGCGCTCGACCTGCTTGATGATGAAGCGCTCGCCTTCCGGCAGCTTGCCTTCGCGGCGCAATTCTTCGATCTTGATGCGCGCCTGGTCGGCGGCGAGGCGGGCCTGGGCGCCGGCCACGCGCGCCTCGGCGGCCGAGGCACGTGCTTCGGCGGCGGCGGCGCGGGCCTGTTCGCGCACGGCGGCCATGGCCGCGCCATTCGGCGCCGAGACCTTGATCGCGGTCTTGTCGCGCGGACGCAGGACGTAGCGCACCCCTTCTACCGGATCGTGGATCATCACGGTGCGCAGTTCGCCGTCTTCGCCGCGCACCTCGGTGCGGGTGCGGCCGGCGCTGTCGCGGTAGCTCATCGTGCTGGTCTTGCGCACGATCTGGTTGCCGTCGCCCAGGGTCTGGGTGCGCTCCGATACCATCTCGGCGCTGTAGGGCGCATTCTTGACCATGCGGGCACGCGACATGTGCACCATCGTGGCGCCGCCGCCCAGGGCATCGACGAAGTTCATGGCGTCCGGGTGGCCGGCCTGCAGCTCGCCGCCGGTGCGGGTGACGATGCGGCGCTCGACGACCTGTTCTTCGTCAAAGCCCATGTCATTGGCCAGGGCCAGGGCCGGGGCGAAGGCGCAGGCCAGCAGTGCTGCAAGCAGAATCTTCTTGTTCATGTCATGTCCTCTTGTGGGTGAATGTTGGTCCTAGTTGGTGGAACTGAGCCGCACGGCCAGCGGATGGCCGTCGGCGGCGACAAGCATCTCGGCGCGCACGGTGTCGGCCGCGTTTTCCGGGCTGACCGGCACGCCGAGCGGCGCCAGCGCGGTGCGCGGCACCTCGGTCTCGACCAGCCGCGCATCGGGTTCGGCCTCGATCCGCTCGAGCGAATCGAGGGCGACGAAGGCGCCGCCGTTGTCGAAGCTGAGCAGGGGCTGGCTGCTCACGCTCACGGCCTGGTGCGGCGAATGCGCCAGCAGCAGCACGACCACCGTCAGCGAGCACAGGGCGCCGGCGGTGCCCCATTGGGGCAGGCTCAGGGCCTGGTACCAGCGGCGCCTCGCCGGTGCGAACTGGCGTTCGAAGGCCTGCAGCAGTTCCTTCTCGACGCAGCGCGGGGTGTCGATGCCGGCCAGCTCGCTGCGCAGCGCGGCGAAGCAAGGGGCGAGGTGGTCTTGCTTGTCCTTGGTATCCATCATCTACTCCATCAATTCGTCAGGCATGCGCCTGGCGCGTGCGCCTGCAGGCGCTTGGCCAGGGCCGCCCGGCCGCGCGACAAGCGCGAGCGCACGGTGCCGATATCCACCTGGCAGACCGCGGCGATCTCCTGGTACGACAGTTCATGCAGTTCAAACAGGATGACCACGTCACGGTAGTGCGCCGGCAGCAGGCCGAGCGCGCGCCGCACTTCCTCGGCGGCCTCGTTGCCCAGCAGGCGGGCGAGGGGCTCGGCGCCTTCACAGGCCTGCTCGAGCTCCAGCTCACCGTCCGGATCCTCTTCCACCCGCGGCTCCGGCAGCGCCACATGGCGGCGGCGCGCTTCCTCCAGCTTCAGGATCACATTGCGCGCCACGCCGAACAGGAAATGCTGCAGCTGGCCGCGCAGCGGATCGAAGCCGAAACGCTGCGTGAGCAGGCCCATGAAGGCTTCCTGCACCACGTCGGCCGCCATGTCCGCGGACCCACAGCGCATCAGCGCGTAGCGGTACAGCGGACCCTGGTGGCGCCGGTACAGCGCCGTGAAGGCGTCGGCGCGGCCCGCATGCGTCAGGCGCAGCAGTTCGTGGTCGGCAGTATCGGGGGTGATCGTGGTCATGGTCGTCATCTCTTACCTGTATTCCGCCGAGGCAGCAGAAAAGTTCCAACTATTTTGGAAAATGACGACGAGCCCTGGCAGGCCAGGTTCGGAAAGGGGGATAGGCCGGGAGAGCCCCGGCCCGAAAAGCTAGGCCCGATTGCCGGGCCAGCCTTCTCAGTCGATCCAGTTGACCCGGTCGAACTTGCCGCGGAACTCTTCCGGCATCATCACGACCTGGCTGGACTTGTAGTTGAAGAAGACGAAGCCCTGTTTGGCCATGGCGATCAGCTTGCGGTCGCGCGGGCGCGTGATGCGGAAGATGATGTCGCCGCCGTATTTGTTGAAGTCCATGACCCCTACCTCGAACAGCAGCTGGTCGCGCGCATGCGCCTCGGCGCGGTAGGTCGTGGCCAGGTCGGTGACGATGATGCCGGTGCCGTCCCGCTCGGTCTCGGCGACGCCGAACTCGAACAGGAAGCGCGCCCGTGCCTCGGAGATCATCGAGATCATCGAGTCGTTGCCGAGGTGGTTGCCCGCATTGATGTCGGTCACGCGTACCGACATCGGGGTGGAATAGTAGAACTGGTCTTCTGGGAAGGTAAGTTGTAAGCGTGCCATCTCTCTATTTTAAGCGCACGAATCGCTCATGGGTTGGCGGAAGGTCCAATTCTATAGACGATGCCGCGCGACGTCATGAGGTACAACTCGCCCTGGCCGTCCTGCCCGAAGGAGACCACGTTGCCGATGTCGCCCACGCTCCAGTCGCGTTGCTCGCTGACACTGCCGCCGCCGGCGAGGAAACTCTTCAGGAATCCGCGGCAGTAATCCGAGTAGAAATAGCGTCCCTGCAGCCCGGGAATGGCGCTGCCGCGGTAGACGAAGCCGCCCGTGATCGAGCAGCCGTTGGCGTTGTTGCTGCCATGGTCGTATTCGAAGACCGGCAGGGTCAGGCCGCTGCGCTCGCAGCTGGCGGCGTTGTAGCACAGCGTGCCTTCCATCGTGTTCCAGCCGTAATTGAGCCCAGCCGCTGAAACTGGGCCGATATTGACCTCTTCGCGCCGGTCCTGGCCGACGTCGCTCAGGTAGAGCTGGCTGCCATCGAAAGCGAAGCGCCAGGGATTGCGCAGCCCGGCCGCCCAGATCTCGGCGCGCCGCCCGGCCTGGTTGATATATGGATTGCCAGCCGGGATCGCGTAGGGCTGGGCGGCAGTGGCGTTGCGCACGTCGATCCGCAGCAGCTTGCCCAGCAGGGAGTTCAGGTTCTGGCCGTTGCGGTTCGGGTCGCCCGCGCCGCCGCCGTCGCCGGTGCCCAGGTACAGGTTGCCATCCGGCCCGAAGGCGACCTGGCCGCCGAAATGGTTGGTAAAGCCCGGGTGCGGGATGCGCAGGATCACCAGGTTTGAGGTGGCATCGGCCAGGTTGGGATTGCTGCCCGCGCTGAAGCGCTCGATGACGATGTTCTGCTGCGGGTCGGTGTAGTAGAGATAGAAGTAGCGGTTGCTGGAAAACTGCGGGTCGAAGGCCATCGACAGCAGGCCGCCTTCGCCGCCCGTGAAGACGCGGCCGCTGATGTCGAGGAAGGGGGCGGTGAGCGTGTTGCCGTTGTCGACGATGCGGATGCGTCCGGCCCGCTCGACGATGAACAGGCGTGTGTCGCCCGCCGGTGCGGTGAGGTAGGTCGGGTTGTCGAGGTTGGCCACCACCTGGCTCAGTGCGATGTTCACCGGCGCATTCGCATACGCCACCGTGACGCTGGCCGTGGCGCCGGCGCTGACGACGGCGCTTTGCGAGGCAGGCGAGGGCGAGTAGGTGAGGCCGCCCGCGGTCACGGGCGCCGCGGCAAGGTTGTAGCTGCCGGGCGCGAGATTCGACAGGGTTTGCGAGCCGGTCAGGTCTTGCTGGTAATTGGCGGGGCCGTTGACGCGCACCGCGGCGTTCACGCCGGCGGGCAGGCCGCTGGTGGTGATCGCCAGCGAGCCGGTGGTGGCGGTCGGCGGCGTCGGCGTGGGGCCGGTGGTGCCGGGGTTGCCGCCGCCTCCGCCGCAGGCGCTCATGCAGAAGGAAATAAGGATCAGCAGATATGTCCACGCACGCATGACAGCCTCCTGGATGGTCGCAAATGCTCCGGCAAGCCTATTCTGCAGCGAAGCGGCTGGCTTTGCCACGGAATTTCGCCAGCCGTGCGCCCCTCCTACCGCGTCAGGCGGTACATCAACAGTGCGGCGCGGATCGCCGAGCGCTCCAGGGAAGTGAGGTCGACGTGCTCGTTGGGCGAATGGGCCGCGCCGCCGCTGGCGCCCAGGCCATCGAGGCTGTCGATGAGGGGGGCGACGAACTGGATGTCGCCGGCGCCGCGCTTTTCCGCCGGCACCGCGCCGACCGCGCCCAGGCCGGCATCCAGGCTGGCCTGCGAATACAGTGCGAGCAGCTTCAGGTTGCCGGGCGTGACCGCCATCGGCGGATAGGAATCGCGGAAAGCGATCGTGGCGCCGGCGCCCGGCAGGCTTTGCGCGACGATCTCGCGCATGCGCGCGTGGGCGCGGTCGCGCTGGGCGTAGTCGAGGTAGCGCAGGTCGCCACGCACGGTCACCGTGTTGGCGACGACGTTGGTCTTGCCGGCGGCCGTGCCTTTCGCATTGGCCTCGTCGAGCGTGACGTCGGTGCCGCCCAGGATCACGCCCGGGTTGAAGCTCAGGCCCGGCTCCACCACCTGCCGGCGGAAGCCGTCGAGGATGCGCGCGGCCTCGTACACGGCGCCGTAGCCGGCGGGGCCGAACACGCCCTGCGAGTGGCCTTGCCGGCCCTTGACGTCGAGGTCGAAGAAGGCGGTGGCGCGGCGCCCGACGGTCGCCATCGGCTGGCCATCCGGACCGGTGACGGCGCCTTCGAAGCTGAGCGCCACGTCGCTCAGTCTGGCCAGCTCGATCATGTCGCGGCGCGAGACTTCGCGCGGGTGGCCGGCTTCTTCCTCGTCGCCGGTGAACACCACGGTGATGGTGGTGTTCTCGAGCGCCCCGGCGCGGTGCAGGGCGCGCAGGGCGGCGATCGCGACCACGTTCCCGCCCTTCATGTCGGCCACGCCCTGGCCGCGCGCCGTGGTCTCGCTCACGCGCTCCCACAGCGGGGTGGAAGCATCGGGTTCGAATACGGTGTCGAGGTGGCCGAGCAGCAGCAGGCGCTTGCCTTGCTTGCCGCTGCGGTTGGCGACCAGGTGGCCGGCGCGCCCCATGTCGCGCGGCATGTCGATCCAGACGGTCTTGAAGCCCAGCGCTTCCAGTTCCTTGCGAAACACGTCGCCGGTAGCGCGCACGCCGGCCAGGTTGAAGGTGCCACTGTTGATGCGGGCGCTGCGCTCGAGCAGCTCGATGGCCTCGGGCTGCCAGGCCTTGACCTCCTCGAGGATGCGCTGTTCGGTGGCGGACAGGCCCTGGGCCTGGGCGGAGGCGGCGAGCAGGAGGCTCAATGCGAGGGAGAGGGCAGGCTGGCGCGGCATGTCGGCATTCGGTAATCGGGACATGCAACTCTACTACGCTTGCAGGATGTCATGAAGCTTGTCGGAATTGCTTGACAATAATTTCTGGTGATCCTAAAGTGATATCACTTTGATGTTACTTTACCAGGAGGAGTCGAGCATGCACACCGCACCTACGCGCCACGAAAAGGCGTTCTCATCCGTAAATGGTTACCTGGCAGCCGCTGCCGGGGTCGTCCTGCTCCTCGCTGCCGTCTTCCTGTTTGGAACAGGGGAGTTTCCCTCCATCCTGCTGAGTTTCGCAATGGGCCTGTTCTCTGCCGTCTGCCTGGGCGGCCTGTTCATGCTCCAGCCGAACGAAAGCGCCATCCTGACCCTGTTCGGCAAGTACATCGGCACCGACCGCAGCGAAGGCCTGCGCTGGGCCTTTCCACTCTATAAGAAGCGGCGCCTGTCGCTGCGCGCCCGCAATTTCAACGCCCCGACGCTGAAGGTCAACGACAAGCGCGGCAACCCGGTCGAGATCAGCGCGGCCGTCGTCTGGCGCGTGCGCGACACCGCCCAGGCCGTGTTCGAGGTGGATGACTTCGAGCGCTATGTCTCGATCCAGGCGGAAGCCGCGCTGCGCCACCTGGCCTCGCAATATGCCTACGACGAAGGCGAGGACCTGCCGGAAGGCGAAACCACGCTGCGCGCCGGCATGGACGTGGTGGCCGACGCCCTCCAGCGCGAGCTGCAGGCGCGTTTCGAAGCGGCGGGTGTCGAGGTGCTCGATGCAAAGCTCACCCATTTGGCATATGCTGCCGAGATTGCGCAGGTCATGCTGCGTCGCCAGCAGGCCGAGGCGATCATCAGCGCCCGCGCCAAGATCGTGCACGGCGCCGTCAGCATGGTCGAAGCGGCGCTGAGGGGATTGTCCGAGCGGGGCATCGTCGAGCTCGACGACGAACGCAAGGCGGCCATGGTCAGCAACCTGCTCGTGGTGCTGTGTTCGGACAAGGAAACCCAGCCGATCGTCAACACGGGCACACTCTATAACTAGCACCCGAAGAGCATGGCAAGTCCTGGCAAAAAAGCGTTTCCTCTACGGATAGACCCGGCTTTGTGGGAGGAGTTGCAACGCCTCGCCGCCCGCGATCTGCGCAGCGTGAACGCGGAAATCGAATTCCTGCTGAGGGAGGGCCTTGCCAGGCGCGGCATCAAGCATGTCGAGGCCAGGGGCAAGGACGAGGACAAGGAGCAGGGCGCCTAGCCCGGCGGGCGCGTGCGGGTCTTGGTGACGACGCCGGCGGGATTGATGAGCACGACGAACTCACTGAATCGTCCATTCCCAGCGGGCGATTGGTAGACCCAGGTTTCATAGCCACTGTCGAATACCACGCTCTTGGTGGGCCCGAAGGCCGCCAGCAGCTGCGCCTTGGTGGTCAGGCCCGGAACGACGGCCTGCTGCAGGCGCCCGGCCGCCACCTGGGTGCCGGGCGGCGCCGGCGTGGCGGCGCAGCCGGCCAGCAGGAGCGCCGCGAACAGCGCCCGCTTCATGGCGCATCCTCCATGTACTCGAACTCCACCAGCGTATCGTCCGGCCAGGACTTGTCCCAGATCGGCGCATAGAAGGTACGGTCCAGCATGACTTGGCAGTCGCAGTACTGCAAGTCGGCCTTGCTCTGCTCCCCACCCGCATACAGCATGTTGAAGGGCAGGGTCTCGACCCGCTCGTTTGCCCCATTCACGGCGCGCAGGCGCACCGAAAACACCGGCCGTTCGGCGAAGAACAGGTAATTGCCATTCGGGCTGTTGCACACCTGCTCGGGCGTGGTCAGGGCGTTGGCAATCCAGCCGAACAGCGGAGAGCTGTTGGACACCAGTCCGGCTTCGACGCCCACCAGGCATTCGAGGCGCATGTCGCCCAGGCGCCGCGTGCCGGCGGGCAGGCCGGGCGTGACGATCTGCGCGCGCCAGGTCATGCTGGTGGTCTTGCGGTTGGCGACCACGGCCGCGTCCTCGCGCAAGGCTTGCTCGTTACGCGGCAGGACGAAGCTGTTGTCCGGCGCCACTGCGACCGGTACGCTGACCGTATCGCCCGCGATGCGCAGGCTGATGCCCGTCATGTCGACAGTCGGCAGGCGCGGCAGCAGCTGGAAGCGCAGCGGCGCCGTGGGCGCCAGGGCACGCTCGCGTTCGAAGCGTTCCATGCCCTTGATCATTTTTCTGTAGGATTTGTCGACCGGGTCGCGGGTGGATTGCACCTTGACCGTCGCGGGCTGCCCGGCGGCTTGTGCGTGGGCAGCCTGGTGCCCGGCCAGAACGGCCAGGCCGAGGACGACGCGGACCAGGAGCCGCGTCATGGCCTTACCAGTAACGGACGCGGCCGGTGTCCATGTGGACGAACTGCGAGCTGGCGTAGTAGCCGACGCCGCCGCCCTTGAGGGACATGGCCGCCTTGTGCAGCATCTTCAGGTCCTTGCCCGGCAGGCGGATGTCGATCGCCTTGGCATCCATGTGCAGGCTGCGCTTGGCGACGCCGCCGCTGGCGGCGTGCAGCTTGGCATTCGACTCCGGCGAGCGGTAGCCGGAAATGATGTGCAGTTCACGGTTGTTCTCCAGCCTGTCGTTGAGCTGGGTGAGCAGCAGCAGGAGTTCCGGGTCCATCTGGGCGACCTTGTTGTTGCGATGGTCGCGCAGCACCTTGTTGATGTCCTTCATCGCATCGGGGATGAACTCGCCCTCGGCCCAGAAGGTGCTCTTCAGCTTTTCGCCGGTATGCGTGTTATACAGACGCAGGACACGTTCGCCCGTGGCGGGTTGTGCTGTTTTGGCAAGTGCTGGGATGCTGAGGGTGGGTGCTGCGAGGAGGAGGGAGGACTTCAGGAATGCGCGGCGTTGCATCATCGTGGGAGATCCTTATGGTGAGTTTCTCTCAAACGTAAATTCTACGCCTCTTGTGTTAAACGTGCAGAGAAAATGCAGGAAAATGCGGTAAAAAGGCCACTTTATTAATGCTTTGACCAATCCCGGGAGATATTTTAATGACGACTTATCAAGGAATTGCCGTGTCCGTTGCCACCCTGATCACCTTGGCGTGCTCGAGTAGCGTGGCGCAGGAAGTCGAGCCGGTGGCGGAGCCGCCGGCCGCCAAGGGCTGGAAAGTCGAGACCGTGGTGGACAGCCTGCCGCAGCCATGGGGCATGGCCTGGCTGGCCGACGGCCGCATGCTGGTCACCGGCAAGAAGGGCTCGCTGCACCTGGTGGACGGCAAGCGTGTCCAGGCCATCCCGGTCGAAGGCCTGCCCGCGCTGTTCACGGAGGGGCAGGGCGGCCTGCTCGACATCGCCGTGCACCCGTCCGACAAGGGTCCGAACCCGCGCATCTACATGACCATGGCCAGCGGCACCGGGGACGCGAATTCGACGGCACTGGTGCAGGGTGTCTTCGACGGCAAGCGCGTCCACGCCATCAAGACGGTCTTCAAGGCCTCGCCCACCAAGAGCGGCGGCCAGCACTTCGGCTCGCGCATCGCGTTCCTGAAGGACGGCACCATCCTGATGAGCATCGGCGACGGCGGCAACCCGCCCGCGCGCGTCGGCAACATGCTGGCGCGCGACCAGGCCCAGAACGTGGGCAGCCACAATGGTTCGATCCTGCGCCTGACGAGCGAGGGCCAGGCGGCGCCGAACAATCCGCTGGCCGCGCAGAAGGGCGCGCTGCCCGAGCTGTGGAGCATCGGCCACCGCAACATCCAGGGCATGACCGTCGACCCGCAGGGCCGCGTGTGGGCCAGCGAGCATGGCCCGCGCGGCGGCGACGAGATCAACCTGATCGAAGGCGGCAAGAACTACGGCTGGCCGCTGCAAAGCTATGGCCTGGACTACAAGACCCGCGAACCGATCGGCAAGCGCGTGGTCGCGGGCATGGTGAATCCACTGGTCGTGTGGACGCCGTCGACCGGGGCCTCGGGACTGACGTGGTACACCGGCTCGGCCTTCCCGGCCTGGCGTGGCAGCCTGTTCTCGGGAGGACTGGCCACCGAGGACATCCGGCGCGTGGCCTTCGATGCCCAGGGCAAGGTGGTCAAGCAGGAGCGCCTGGACATCGGCAAGCGCGTGCGCGACGTGCGCCAGGGGCCGGACGGGCACCTGTATGCGATCACCGACGAGGCGAAGGGCAGCCTGCTGCGGATCGTGCCGCAGTAAAAAACCCACGATCCAATGCTCTGCGCATGGATTCCTCCTCCATGCGCAATTAGTTCTTTGTTGCAATAACAAAAGCTGCCTAGAATGCAAGGATCGGCAACCCGCCGTTTCCTTTGGAGGAGTAGCAATGGCAGTATCCGTTCGTCGCACTCTCCAGATGGCCGTCGCGCTCGCGCTGGCCACTGGCGTATCCGCCACCCAGGCAGCCCCGGCCCCAAGCAAGTCCGCGGCCAGCACGCCCGACATCCCGATCCCCGACATCAAGTACACCAAGTTCACCCTGAAGAACGGGCTGACGGTGCTGGTCCATGAGGACCGCAAGACCCCGGTGGTGGCGATCAACACCTGGTACCACGTCGGGTCCAAGAATGAAAAGCCGGGCAAGACCGGCTTCGCGCACCTGTTCGAACACCTGATGTTCGGCGGTAGCGACAACTTCAAGAAGACCTACCTGAGCGCGCTGCAGGGCATCGGTGCGACCGACCTGAACGGCACCACCAACCAGGACCGCACCAACTACTTCCAGAACGTGCCGACCTCGATGCTGGACTATGCGCTGTTCGCCGAAAGCGACCGCATGGGCCACCTGCTCGGCACCGTCGACAAGAAGACGCTCGACCTGCAGCGCGGCGTTGTGCAGAACGAGAAGCGCCAGCGCGAGAACCAGCCCTACGGCCTGGCCTACGAACTGCTGGTGACCAATACCTACCCGGTCGGCCACCCGTATTCCTGGACCGTGATCGGCAAGATGGAAGACCTGGACGCGGCCTCGATGACCGACGTGCACGACTGGTTCAAGACCAACTACGGCCCGAACAACACGGTGCTGGTGCTGTCCGGCGACATCAGCCCGGAAGTGGCGCGCCAGAAGGTCGAGCAGTACTACGGCCACATTCCGCCGGGCCCGCCACTGGCCAAGCACCAGGCCTGGATCGCCAAGCGCACCGGCACCCACCGCACGGTGGCGCAGGACCGCGTGACGCAGACGCGCATCTACCGTACCTGGAACGTGCCGGGCGCGCACACCCCGGAAGAAGCGCAGCTCGACCTGGCGGCCCTGGTGCTGGGCGGCGGCAAGACCTCGCGCCTGTACAAGCGCCTGGTCTACAAGGACCAGCTGGCCACCAGCGCATCCGCCAGCGATGACGCCTCGGAAATCGGCGGCCAGTTCGACATCACCCTGACCGCGCGTCCGGGCGCCGACGTGGCCAAGATGGAGCGCATCGCCGACGAGGAACTGCAGGCCCTGATGAAGAACGGTCCGACGGAAAGCGAACTGCGCCTGGCCAAGACCACCATCCTGGCCCAGTACACCCGCATGATCGAGCGCGTCGGCGGCTTCGGCGGCAAGAGCGACCTGCTGGCCTCGTGCCAGACCTATACCGGCAATCCGGACTGCTACAAGGTGTACCTGGAACGCATCAAGGCAGCCACCCCGGCAAGCGTGAAGAAGGCCATGAACGACTGGCTCAGCACCGGCGACTTCGTCCTGCAGGTCGATCCCTACCCGACCGGCCTGGCCGCGGGCACGCCAGGCGTGGACCGCAGCAAGGAGCCGGCCATCGGCAAGCCGATGGCGCTCAAGTTGCCGGAAATGCAGAAGGCCACCCTGTCGAACGGCCTGAAGATCGTGCTGGCCGAGCGTCATGACGCGCCGGTGGTGAACTTCCAGCTGCTGGTGGACAGCGGCTATGCCTCGGACGCGGCCGACAAGCCGGGCGTCGCCAGCCTGGCCATGCGCATGCTGGAAGAGGGCACGAAAACCCGCAAGTCGCTCGAGATCGGCGAAGCCTTCGAGAGCCTGGGCACGAACTTCGGCGCCGGCGCCAACCTGGACAGCGGCATCGTGTACATGAACACGCTCAAGGCCACCATGCCGCAGGCGCTGGGCTTGTACTCGGACCTGATCCTGAACCCGTCCTTCCCGCAGAACGAGTTCGAGCGCCTGCAGAAGGACCGCCTGGCCGCGATCGCCCGCGAGAAGACCGTGCCGCAGACGATGGCGATGCGTGTCCTGCCGAGCATCCTGTACGGCCAGGACCACCCGTATGCCAAGCCCTTCACCGGCACCGGTACCGAAGAAGCGGTGAAGCGCATGACCCGCGAGGACCTGGTCAAGTACCACGCCACCTGGTTCAAGCCGAACAACGCCACCCTGCTGGTGGTGGGCGACACCACACTGGCCGAGGTCAAGCCGATGCTGGAGAAAGCCTTCGCCTCCTGGCGTGCGGGAGAGGTGCCGAAGAAGGTGCTGGCCGACGTCGCCGCACCTGGCAAGAACGTGGTCTACCTGGTCGACCGTCCGGGCGCGCTGCAGAGCGTGATCGTCGGCGCCCAGCTGGCCGTGCCGCGCAAGCACGAGGACGCGCTGCCGCTGGAAATCGTCAACCACCTGTTCGGCGGCTCCTTCAATTCGCGCATCAACATGAACCTGCGCGAAGACAAGCACTGGTCCTATGGCGTGCGCAGCTCGCTGCAGCCGGCGATCGGCCAGCGTGCGTTCATGAGCGTCTCGCCGGTGCAGACCGACAAGACGCGCGAAGCGATGCAGGAACTGGTGCGCGAGTACCGCGACATCGCCGGCGGCAAGCCGATCACGGCGGAAGAACTGAAGGCCGCGGTCGACAACAACACGCTCGGCCTGCCGGGCGGGTTCGAGACGGCCGGCCAGCTGACCAGCGCCTACACCAACATCGTGCAGTACGGCCTGCCGGACGACTACTACAACACCTACACCCAGAAGGTCTTGTCGCTGTCCCCGGAGCAGGCCAATGCACTGGCGGCGCGCAGTTTCACCCCGGACCGCCTGGTGTGGGTGGTGGTCGGTGACCTGAGCAAGATCGAGGCGGGCATCCGTGCGCTGAACATCGGCGAGGTCCGCAAGATCGACGTGGACGGCAAGCCGATCCAGTAAGCCTTACATGTCCTGGAACAGCGCGGTCGCGATCTTCGCCTGTTCCGATTGCGGCATGTCGGTGTTGTTCAGCAGGACCACGACCCGGCCGTCCGCCGGGTCGTAGGCCAGCAGCGTCTTGTAGGCCCCAATGGCGCCCGCTTCCCACGCAAGGGAGCGGGCGCCGTTTTTCGTGCTCACGGTTTTCACCTTCCCACCCAGCGCATAGTCTTCCGCCGGCACTACCACGGTGGACAGCGCCTTGCGCGCCTTGTCCGACAGCAGCTTGCCGCGGTAGACGGTGTCCGCGATCGCGACCAGGTCGCCCGCGGTGCTGTACAGGGTGCCGCTGGCCGCGATCATCGGCGGCACGGACGAGGTCTTGCGCTGGCCCTCGGCGTTATACGCAACGGCCATGCCCACTTCGTCCTCGTAGCCGGTGGCGGCGAAACTGGTGTCCTTCACGCCGCTCGGCGCCAGCACCAGTTCTTCCACGGTTTCCGTGAACGGCTCCTTGCGGGCGCGTTCGACGACCGCCGCGACCAGGATCCAGTTGGTAAACGAATAATCCCATTTCTCGCCCGGGGCGGCGCTGGGGGCGCCGGCGCCGAAGCGCAGGGCCGCCTCGACCGGGCCGATCTCGAGCTTTTCGACTGCCCTGTCCTTGCGCAGGGCCTCCGCCAGGCCGTTCGGAATGCCGCTGCGGTTCGACATCAGCTGGCGCAGGGTGACGGCGCCGTTGGCCGCCGGCAGTTCCGGCAGGTGGCGGGAAATCGGCGCATCGAGGTCGAGCGTGCCCAGGTCGGCCAGGCGCAGCACGGTGACGGCGGTGATCCATTTCGTCATCGAGCCGACCAGGAAGCGGGTGTCCCTGGTGACGGGCTGCTTCTCTTCGCGCAGGGCCAGGCCGCTGGCATGGACCACCAGGGGCGACGCCGCATCCTTGCGCACGGCGACCACGCCGCTGTAATCGGTGGGCACGTGGCGCGCGATCAGCGGGCCGGTGCTCAGGTTGGCGATGGCGGCGCAGCCGGACAGCAGGGCGGCGGCCGCGGCGAGCGAGGAAAGGCGGATGAACTGGCGACGTTGCATGCTTGCTCCAGAAGAAATCGTTCGGCCCATTGTAGCGGTGTGCGCCGAATCGGGGCCGAATCGTGAATACTCCGTGCAGGAGGATGCCATGACCGAACAATCCCTGAACCTGGCGCGCACGGCCCTGGTGCTGATCGATTTGCAGAACAGCAATGTCGGGCGCGAGCTGGCCCCTTATACCGCCGAGCAGGCCGTCGGCAACTGCGTGCTGCTGGCGCAGGAAATGCGCAACCGCGGCGCGATGATCGTGTACGTGCGGGTGCTGGTGAACGAATTGCCGTCGCCACTGGCCGACGCCCCGATGCGCCCGCCCGGCGCCGCCGCGCTGCCCTACGATGCGTCGGAGCTGGCGCCGATGGCCGACGTGGAGGCGAGCGACATCGTTGTCACCAAGCGCCAGTGGGGCGCCTTCTATGGCACCGAGCTGGACCAGCTGCTGCGGCGGCGCGCGATCGATACCCTGGTACTGGGCGGGATCGCGACCAATTTCGGCGTCGAATCGACGGCGCGCGCGGCTTTTGATCGCAATTACAAGCTGGTGTTCGCGGAAGATGCCATGACCAGCATGGAAGCCGAGGCGCACCACTTCACCTGCAAGCACATCTTCCCGCGCATGGGGAGAGTAAGGTCGACGCGGGCGCTGATCGACATGCTGCAGGCGGGGACGGGCGACGCTTGACGCGCCGCCGGCTTCGGCTCAACCCTTCTTGTTGATCTCGGCCGTGATCTCGTAGGCCCGCAGACGCGCCGCGTGGTCGAAGACCTGCGAGGTGATCATCAGCTCGTCCGGCTTGGTGCGCGCGATGAAGCTGCGCAGCTGGCTTTCCACCGTGGCCGGCGAGCCGATCGCGGTGCAGGACAGCACGCTCTCCAGCATCATGCGCTCGGCCGTGCCCAGGCTTTCCAGGTAGCCCGGCACGGGCGGCTGCAGCTTGGTCGGGCGGCCGCTGCGCAGGTTCACGAAGGCCTGCTGCATCGAGGTGGCCAGCACCTGCGCCTCCTCGTCGGTGTCGGCGGCGAACACGTTAAAGCCGAGCATCACGTAGGGCTTGTCGAGCTGCTTCGAGGGCCGGAAGGTCGAGCGGTAGATCTCGATGGCCTGCATCATCATCTGCGGCGCGAAGTGCGAGGCGAATGCATAGGGCAGGCCGAGCGCCGCCGCCAGCTGGGCGCCGAACAGGCTGGAGCCGAGGATCCAGACCGGCACGTCCAGGCCTGCGCCGGGCACCGCGCGCACCGAGCGGCGCGGCGAGTCGGCAAAATAATCCATCAGCTCGACGACGTCCTGCGGGAACTCGTCGGCATCCGAGGCCAGGTTGCGGCGCAGGGCGCGTGCGGTGGTGTGGTCCGAGCCGGGCGCACGGCCCAGGCCGAGGTCGATACGACCCGGATAGAGCGACTCGAGCGTGCCGAACTGCTCGGCGATCACCAGCGGCGAGTGATTCGGCAGCATGATGCCGCCGGCGCCGACGCGGATGGTCTTGGTGCCGGCCGCCACGTGGCCGATCAGCACCGCAGTGGCCGCGCTGGCAATGCCCGGCATGCCATGGTGTTCGGCCAGCCAGAAACGCCCGTAGCCCCAGCGCTCGCCGTGCTGGGCGAGGTCTAGTGAACGGTGGAAAGAAGTTGCTGCATCGCTGCCTTCAACGATGGGCGAAAGGTCGAGAATCGAAAATGGAATCATCCATTGATCATACGCCGATGTGACATTTGGCGTGCGCGGCCGAATAGGAATTGCTGCTCGTAAAGATTGACCCGTGGCGAACCCGTCCTTATGATCGGACCGAACAACCGAGCCACCCCAGCTTCTGCGCCCATGTCCCGATTCCCGACCTTGCCACGCCGCCGCACGACCCTCCTCACCGCTCTCTGCGTTGCCCTGCTGGGCGCCGGCTGCGCGCAGCTGCCGGGGCAGGGAAGTGCGATGCAGGCTGAAGCGCGGCTGGATGGCACCCGGCTGGCGGAGATCGACCGCGCCATCCTGGACAACATCGGCGCACGCAAGCTGCCGGGCGCCGTGTTCCACCTGGAGCGCGACGGCGCGGTCTACGAGAAGGCCTACGGCCGTCATACCTATGAGGAAGGCGCCAGCCCCGTCACGCCGGATACCGTGTTCGATGCCGCTTCGCTGAGCAAGGTGCTGTCGACGGCGCCCTCGGTGCTGCTGCTGGCCGAGGAGGGCAAGCTCGACCTCGAAGCGCCGCTGGTGCGCTACTTCCCGGAGTGCGCCAACGGCGGCAAGGAAGCGATCACGGTGCGCCAGCTCCTGACCCATTCATCCGGGCTGCCGGCGGGCCTGCCCGCCAGGCCGGCATGGGAGGGCAAGGAGGCCTCCCTGGCGCTGGCCTGCACCCAGGCGCCGACGCATGCGCCGGGGAGCCTGTTCCGCTACTCGGACATCAATTACGTCCTGCTTGGCCACCTGGTCGAACGTGTCGCCGGCATGCCGCTGGAACGCTTCGCGCAGCAGCGCATCTTCACGCCGCTCGGCATGGCCGATACCGGCTACCTGCCGCTGGCGCGCACCCCGGCGGCGCGCATCGCGCCGACCCAGCGCGGTCCGGACACGGTGGATGCGTCCTTGCATGCGGACCTGGCGCCTGGCCAGTTGCTGGCCGGCGTGGTGCACGACCCGACCGTGCGGCGCATGGGCGGCGTGGGCGGTTCCGCCGGCGTGTTCTCCACCGCGCGCGACGTGGCGCGCTTCGGCCGCATGCTGGTGGGTGGGGGCGAACTCGATGGCGTGCGCGTGTTGAGCAGGGAAAGCGTGCGCCTGTTGACCACCGTGCAGTCGCCGCCCGGGCTGGCCCTGCGCGGCATGGGCATGGACATCGACTCACCTTATGCGCAGCGCCCGCGCGGCACCGTTTTCCCGGTGGGATCGTATGGGCATACCGGCTTCACCGGCTGCATCCTGTGGGTCGATCCGCATTCGCGCACCTTCTACGTGCTGCTGTCGAACCGCGTCTACCCGGACGACAAGAGCAACGTGCTGGCGCTGTATACCCAGCTCGGCACGCTGTCGGCCCAGGCCGCGGATGTCACGGTTCCGACCCCGCGTTAAGTAACCCTCGGTATTTTCCGGGAGGCTACCGTGCGCCTCCCCCACATCGGCGTCTCTACACTCGGAACCCTGAATTCAATATCTTATTGATATTGTTGAGCATTTCAGCCCCGAAGACAAATTGAGGAGATCGACCATGAAACTGAATAAGCTACTGAAAGGCCTGCTGGGCGCTTCCGTTGCCGCTGCCATGTTCGGCGCCACCACTGTCCATGCACAATCGTCGGACGGCACCCAGAATACCCGCGGCGCGGGTACCAGCGGAAGCAGCAGCATGAGCGACCAGAGCAGCGGCACCTCGTCGGCCGCGGCCACCACCGACACATCGAAACACAAGCGCAGCAAGAAAGGCGCCCACCACGACAAGAGCGGCACCAGCAGCGCGGGCCAGACCGGCAGCTCGATGAGCGACCAGAGCGGTTCGTCGGGCAGCAGCGGCGCGATGGGCACCAGCAGCTCGGGCAGCATGAACGATAGCCAGAGCGGCTCCAGCAGCTCGGGCGTCGAGGCCGGCCGCACCAGCACCGGCCGTTCGAGCGAACCGGAAACCCGCAGCTCGACCAGCGGTTCGTCGGGTTCGATGGGCACCAGCGGGTCGTCGAGCTCGAGCGGCTCGATGGGCACCAGCGGCTCCTCGGGTTCGGGCAGCTCGATGGGCACCAGCGGTTCGTCGGGCAGCACCGGCACCACCAGCGGCTCGATGGGCACCGGCACCACCGGCACCTCGGGGGCGACCGGCACCATGGGCACCAGCGGTTCGACCGGCACCATGGACGCCACCGGCCGCAGCGGCACCACCGGCACCTCGGGTACCTCCGGTACCTCCGGCACCACCGGCACCACCGGCTCGGGCAGCACCGGCGGGACGGGCGGCACCACCGGCGGCACCATCGGCGGCGGTACCGGCGCAGCTACCGGCGGGGCGGCCTCCGCCACCAGCGGTTCCAGCACCACCAGCGGCGGCACCGGCGGCGGCACCACCGGCCGCGGCTACTGATCCGCGCAGATTCGCGGAATACGCCTGATGCGGCCCTTGCGGCCGCACGCGACACCAGCCTGCGGGCTGGTGTCGTCGTTTACGCATGCTGTCAACGCACGCTGCGACCCCGCGTGCCGGCACGCGGCGAGCGCGGCAGCGGGGTCTGGTCGGCCAGTTCGACCTTTTCCAACGGTTCGGGCGCTGGTCCGTGCAGCACCTTGCCCTCGATGTCGAAGCGCGAGGCGTGGCAGGGGCAGTCCCAGGAACGCTCGGCCGAGTTCCAGTGCACGGCGCAGCCGAGGTGGGTGCATTTGGCCGACACCGCATGCAGGCCGCCCTGGGCGTCGCGGTAGACCGCGATCTTGCGCAGGCCGTCGCGCACCACCGCGCCCTCGCCGGCGGCGATTTCCTGGACCGAGTCGACGTCGCCACCGGTCAGCCATTCGCCGTAGCGCGCCATGGTATTGGCCTGCTCGTGCGCGAAGTCGGTGAGGCCGTGCACCGGCTTGCGCGAGGGATCGTAAAGCGCCGTCCACGGATTCTCGCGGCCGCCGATCAGGTCGGTGACGAGCATGGCGCCGATGGTGCAGTGAGTCATGCCGTTGCCGGAGTCGCCCGTGATCAGGTAGACGTTGTCGTCGTCCATCGGGTTGCGGCCGAGGTAGGCCAGGCCGTCGGACGGCTCCATCACCTCGCCCGACCAGCGGTAGGCGACCGCCTGCGCCATCGGGAAGTGCTCGCGGGTCCAGCGTTCGATGTCGTCGTAGCGGTGCTCGGGATGGTCGTCCTGGCCGGTCTTGTGGTCGGCGCCGCCGACCACCAGGATGTCGTGGTCCGCCGCCGCATCCGGGGTTTCCAGGCGCACGTAGTAGTACGGGTCGCCGGTATCCCACAGCAGGATGCGCGGCAGCGCGCCGCGCGGCACCCGCATGCCGACCACGTAGGTGCGGTAGCCGGCCTGCTTGGTGTGCATCACCACGCGGTCGTTGAAGGGCGTGTGGGTGGCCAGCACCACGTGGCGGGCGCGGATCTCGCCGTGGTCGGTGGAGACGGTCTGCTGCTCCTGGTCGCCGCGCACGCGGTGCGCGTGGGTGGAACCGTAGATCCGGCCGCCGAGGCGCTCGATGGCCCGCGCCAGGCCGGCCAGGTATTTGAGCGGGTGGAACTGGGCCTGGTTGGCGTAGCGCACGGCGGGGCCGGTATCGAAAGGCAGGCCGGGCACGCCGGGCAGGAATTCCGTCGCCACGCCGGCGCGCCGGGCGCTCTGGTATTCCTTCTCGAGGTCCTTGAAGCCGTTGCCGGGCAGGGCGTACAGGTAGCCGTCGAGGCGCTCGAATTCGCAGTCGATGTTTTCCTGCACCGCGATCGATTCGACCAGGTCGATGGCGCGGGCATGGCTGTCCGCCACCAGGCGCGCGTTGGCGGCGCCGAACTTGTCTTCGATGTAGGTGTACCACTCGTCCGGCGGGAACAGGTGGGCGATGGTGCGCCCGGTCTCGCCGGCGCCGATGCCGAGGGCATCGATCACCGCGACGCTGCGGCCCTCCCTGGCGAGCAGGTAGGCGGTGGTGAGGCCGGCGATGCCGGCGCCGATCACGCAGACCTCGGTATCGAGGTCACCGGACAGGGGAGAGCAGGCCGGGACTTCGGCGGTGTCGAGCCAGACCGATACCGAAGCGCCGTTGGTGGAAGCAGTCATGTCGCATCCTTTCTGTGCACGTCATCGAACCTGGAGGACAGTCTACTGTGCGCTGAAGAAGGCGGGAGCACGATGCGGGCGGCACCGTGCGAGCTATTAGATTTCCTTATTTTTATCAGTCATATATAGGATTTTCTTCTAAATCGCTCAGCCGCCGAAGGGCTGGAAAACCACCCCGTTGGCGATCAGCTCGGCCACCGCCGCGCGGTTCTCGGCGCTCTCGCTGAACTGGGCCAGCAGCGATGGTACATCGACCAGTTTCCTGTCGAGGGCATTGAGCCAGAACTCGTAACCGGCCCGCTCCGGATCGCGGTCGAGGATGTTGCGGTACAGCCTGGTGACCAGCTCGGCATTGCTCGGCACGGCCCCGTACAGCATGACGAATTCCTGCGAGCGCACGAAGTTGTCGGCAATCTCGGCCAGGCTGCTGCCGCGGTCCATCGCCGCGATCCAGAATCCCAGTCCTCCTTCGTCGGCCGCACGGTCGAAGGCGGCGCGGTAGATGCGGTAGGCCTGGCCGGCGATGCCGCCCGGCCCGGTGTCGAGGGCGAGGGCGCCGTCGGCGAACACCAGGCGCTCGATGCCGAGCAGGCGGTCCCTGCCTTCGTTGACGCCGGGGCGCAAGTCGGACACGACCATGTCCTGGGCGTCCGGCGACAGGCGTTCCACCTCGTACTGGCTGCGCGTGCCGCTGAACAGCGCGGCGTCGATACCGTCGCCGCCGTCGAGCACGTCATAGCCGCCGCCCCCGTTCAGCACGTCGTTACCGGCGCCGCCGCGCAGCGTGTCCTCGTGCATGGTGCCGGTCAAGCGGTCGGCGCCGTCGCCGCCCCGGGTGCTTTGTCCAAGGGTGCCGCCCTGCGGATCGAAATCGAGCACGATGTTCTCGCGCGTCAGCGCGGATTTGGCGACGTCGCGCAGGGTCAGCACGTCCTGGAAGGAAGATGCGCCGTCCGTGCCCGCGCGGACCTGCAGGACGGTGTCGGCGCCGCGCTGCATGAACTGCAGGCTGCCGCCCGGTGCGAACGGATTGCCGGACGGGATCGCGACCAGCTGGTCGACCCGGAGGACGTCGCCTTCGGCGCCGGTTGCGAAATCGGTAATCGTCACCGAGGCGCCGGTCGCGGCCCGGGACAGGTCATAGGAGTCGCGCCCGCTGCCCCCGGTCAGCTGCAGGGTGGCCGTCGAGGCGCCGTCAAGCGCGAGGAAGAAGGCATCGTCGCCCTCGCCGCCATCGAAGCGGCCGCCGCCTGCGATGAACAGCATGTCGTTCCCGGCCTCGCCGAACACCTGGTCGCTGCCGTTCCCGCTGGTACGGATCTGGTCGTCGCCGTCGCCACCGCGCAGGATGTTGTTCCCGAAACGGTCTTCCATGGTGTCGTTGCCGGCGCCGCCGAGCAGTTCGTCGTCGCCCGCTTCGCCGTTCAGGACGTCGTTGCCGCTGCCGCCTTCGAGGCGGTCGCTGCCGTCGCCCCCGAACAGGTAATCGTTGCCCCCGTCGCCATGCAGCTGGTCGGCGCCGCCACCGCCGAACAGCTGGTCGTCGCCGTCGCCGCCGCGCAGGATGTCGTCGAGCGCCCCGCCGGCCAGGACGTCGCCGATCGCGGTCCCGGTCAACACCAGGCCGGGTCCGGCGGACTCTGCCGCGGGACGGGCGTTGTCGGTAAAATTAGCGGCCGTGAAATCGGCCACGCGGCGGTTCTCGAACACCACCCGGGTCGCCCAGGACTGGGGGCCGGCGGCGCCGTCCGCGTCGAACTGGAGCACGACGTGGCTGCCCTCCTGAACCAGGCGCGCATGACCGGAGGCGCCAAAGGGATTGGTGCTGCGATCGCCGTTGTAAAACGAGTACAGGTCCACCACGTCGCCGCCGGCGCCGGTCTGGAAGTCGGTGATCGTGAGGAGCGGCCACTTGCTGCCGCCCCAGACGAACCCGTAAGTGTCGACGCCGGCGCCGCCGCTCACCTGCAGCGGACGGCCATCGACGGCGAGGGAGCGGACGATCAGCCGGTCGTTGCCACCGCCCATGTCGACCAGCAGCGGCGCCCCGTTGGCGGGGCTGCCGGACGCGTCGACCGTCACTTCGTCGTCACCCAGGCCACCCAGCACGGTCCGGACCGCGCTGCCGGCCAGCAGCCGGTCATTGCCATCGCCTCCATCAAGGGTGCTTCCTGCCGGCCGGTCCAGCAGGGGGCGCATGCCGTCGAGCAGGTCGTCGCCGTCGCCGCCGCTCAGGTAGTCGTCGCCGGCGGCGTCGCTCAGGCTGTCGTTGCCGGCGCCGCCCTCGAGCCGATCATTGCCGGCGCCGCCTTCCAGCACGTCGTCGCCCGCCTCACCATACAGCAGATCGTCACCGTTGCCGCCGAGCAGACGGTCGTTGCCGGCGCCGCCGTGCAGCGTATCCATGCCGTCGCCGCCGAAGATCTCGTCGCCGATGCCGGGCGTGCTCTCGTCGCCCCCGACCAGCAGGTCGTCGCCGGCACCGCCATCGATGCGGTCGGCGCCGTCACCGCCGTCGATGATGTCGTCGAGCGCACTGCCAAACAGGACGTCGGCGCCAGCGGTGCCGGTCAGGTTCAGGCCCTCGGTGCCGCCCTGCGGATCGAATTCCCCCGCAAAGCTGGCGGAAGTCAGGGAGGCGAGCGATACATTGGCAAGCGTGAGCGCCAGCCGGGCGCCCTCGGGGCCGGCGGCGCCATCGCGGTCGACATGGATGGTGACATCGGCGCCTTGTTGCGCCGCCTTCAGGTAGCCGGCCTGGAACGGATTGCCGCTGAAATTCTGAGGCAGCAACTTGCGCAGGTCGAGCAAGTCGCCCGCGCCGAAATCCAGGATCCTCACCGCCGCGCCCTGCGAGAAGTAGCCGAACTCGAAAGTGTCGGCGCCTTCTCCGCCGCTGGCAAGCACGTCGATCGGCTGGCCCGCCTCCCCGATGACGATGGTGTCGTTGCCGGCATCGCCGGAGAGGGTGACGGTATGGCCGGCGCTGGCATAGCTCGGCATCTCGAGCACGAGAGTATCGTCGCCGGTCCCGCCGAACAGGCGGTCGTTGCCGCGTCCACCGCTGACCAACAGGTCCTTGCCCGCGCCGCCTTCGAGCAAGGCGTTGCCGAAGCTGCCGGCCGACAGCTGGTCGTCGCCTTCTCCGCCGCGCAGGATGTCTTCGCCGCCGCCGCCGCTCAGCCTGTCGTCGCCATCGCCGCCCTCGAGCAGGTCGTTGCCCTCGCCACCGGACAGGTTGTCGTCGCCGCCGAGCCCGCGCAGGCTGTCGTCGAAGGAGGTGCCGGCCATGACGTCCGCGCCGGACGTCCCGCTCCAGACCAGGCCGACCGTCCCGCCGAACGGATTGTAGCCATCGACGAAATTGGCCTGGACCAGCTGCGCGGGCGCGATCCCGGCCAGCGTCACCACGGTGAGATAACTGCCGGTCGTCTCGTGGCGCAGCTGAAGCAGGGTGTCGGGGCCGGACGCGAGCAGGCGGATGCTGCCGTCATCGAAGGGGTTGCGGGCCGCGTAGCGGGCGGCGATCGCTCTGAGGTCGAGCAGGTCGCCCCCGGCGCCGGGCGTGAAATCCGTGATGGTGACGTCGGGAATGCGCGCGCCCGCGGCGCCGCTCAGAATGAAGGTGTCGCTGCTGGCCCCGCCGGAGACCGTGCTGGTTCCGGTATGCGTGGCCGACAGGGCCAGAGTAATCTTGTCCGTGCCGTCGCCGCCGCTGATCCGGGTCGCTCCGTTCGTGCCGAAGCGGTAGTCGACGGTGATCAAATCGTCTCCGGCACCGCCGATGAACTCGCTGCCGGCGTTGCCGGCCAGCCGGTCGTTGCCAGCGCCGCCATCGAGCAGGTCGGTGCCTGCTGCCAGGTCGCTGAGCAGGTAGTCGTCGCCTTCTCCGCCGCGCAGGATGTTGTTGCCGGTGTTCCCGGACAGTCTGTCGTCGCCGTCGCCACCCTCGAGCAGGTCGTCGCCTTCTCCCCCTTCCAGACGGTCGTCGCCAGCGTCGCCGTACAGCTGGTCGTTGCCGCCGCGGCCGACGAGTTCGTCGTTGCCGCCGCCTCCCCACAAGCGGTCGTCGCCGGCGCCCCCGTCGAGGCGGTCGTTATCGGCGCCGCCGTATAGCAGATCGTTGCCATCGTAGCCGTTGAGCGTGTCGTTGCCGGCACCGCCATCGATGCTGTCGTCAAGATTACTGCCATGCAGGATGTCGCTCTCCGCCGTGCCGACCAGGTTCAGTGCGACCGGGCTGTAGTAGAAGAAGCCCCTGACAAAGGGCGCGCCGCCTGCCGGGTTGCCGGCCAGGTCGGCGACGGCGCCGGCGCTGAACGCGACCTCATAGTGCTGGCCGTAGGGCAAGCCCGGCGGCAGCTGGATGCCGATGGTGGCTCCCGCATGGGTGACCGCGGGATTGCCGACCAGGGCAATCGTGACAATGTGCTGGCCGTTGCTGCTGAGGCTTACGCTGGCATCCGGCGCCAGCTTGATGGCTTCGCTGAAGGTGTAGCTCAGCAGACCATTTACCGGAGCGCCGTTCTCCGGTGTCGGCAACAGCGTGGGTGCGGTGGTGTCGGCCGTATCGGCGCTGCTGCCCGACATCGTTCCGGTATGAAGGAGTGGAGACGGGCGGGCAAATGGGCGCATGGCTCAAAAGGTCAATGTGAAGCGGTAAATATGGATGAGTTGACAGTTGCTGTCCATTCCGTATGCATAAGTCCTGCGGCCGGATAGGCTTCCGTTGTTTCCCCGGTTTGTTATGCTAGCGGCTTCGCCGGGCGGCGCCGTGCCGCCCGGCCACCCCATGCAATCAAGGAGCAGAACGATGGTCTCGCTGCAGGAGCAGTTGCTGAAAGCCGGCCTGGTGGACAAGAAGAAGGTCCAGAAGGTCAACCAGGACAAGAGCAAGCAGAAAAAGATCGAGCGCCGTACCGGCACCGAGTCGGTCAACGAAGCGCGCGAGGCGGCGCTGGAAATGCAGCGCAAGAATGCCGAACGGGCGCGCGAACTGAATGCCCAGCGCGACGCCGAGGCCGCGCAGAAGGCGGTGAAGGCGCAGATCGCCCAGCTGGTGGAGCAGAACCGCCAGCCGCGCGCCAAGAACGGCAAGGGCGACATCGCCTACAACTTCACGCACGGCAGCAAGATCGAGCGCATCTACGTCTCCGAACAGGTACGGCAGCACCTGGTGGCAGGCCGGCTGGTGATCGTGTTCCTGAAGGGGAACTACGAACTGGTGCCGAAGGTGATCGGCGAAAAGATCGCCGAGCGCGACCCGGGCAGCGTCATCCAGGTCAAGCAGGCCGCTGCCCAGGTCGAGGAGGACGATCCCTACGCGGACTTCAAGATCCCGGACGACTTCACCTGGTAAGCGTCGTGAATCGCTATTGAACAGCTATATTTGACGATTTTGAGTTAAACTGGCAACGTCTCGTATTTGTAGCGGGATACTCATCAGATCACTGTTCAACGGCGGGTCATATGAACGACAGAATGCATCAAGAGCGGGGCGAGGGCCGCGAAGTCACCTATCGCAGCGGGGTTGCGGCGCGCCTGGCGGGCTTGCCCGTGGAGACGCTGCGCGTCTGGGAACGGCGCTATGCGCTGTCGGACACCCAGCGTTCGGCGCACGGCCAGCGCCTCTACACGGCCGAGCAGGTAAGGCGCCTCGGCCTGCTGAAGCAGCTGGTCGACCTGGGACACCCGATCGGCGTCCTGACCAGGCTGCCGGTCGAGCGGCTGGAAGAGATGATCGCCCCGAACGCGGCGCGTGCGGCCGAAGTCAGCGGGCCGATGCGCACGCTGGTGGTCGGCGAGAGCCTGGTGCGCCGCATCGCCGCCAGCGGCCGCGACGGACGCGCGCTGCAGGTGCAGCGCCACTGCGCCCGGCTCGACCAGGTGCCCTCGCTGGGCGACGGCATGGCGCTGGACGTGCTGCTGATCGAAGCCTCGGAACTCGACGAAGCCTCGGTGGCGCAGGTCGCGGCGGCGCGTGACATCACCCGTCCGCAAGCGACCGTGGTGCTGTACCGTTTCTGCGGCAGCGCCACCATCCGCGCGCTGCGCTCCCAAGGTTGCCTGGTGGCGCGCGTGCCGGCCGAGATCGGCGAGCTGGTGCTGCTATGCCGTTCGGCGCTGGCGGGGCAGGGCCTGCCGGCGTCCGAGCCCGCGGGCGAGCCGGTGGCGCCGCGCCGTTTCGACGACCACGCGCTGGCGGCCATTACGGCGGCCGGCAACCGCCTGTCCTGCGAATGCCCGCGCCACCTGTCGGACATCCTGATGATGGTCGGCAGCTTCGAGCGCTACAGCGCGCAATGCGCCGCCCGCAATCAGGAAGACGCACGCCTGCACCGCGAACTCGAGCTGGCCTCGGGCCGCGCCCGCATGGTGCTGGAAATGGCGATGGAAAGACTGGCGCTGGCGGAAGGACTGCCCATGCCGGGCAAGCCCTGAATCTGCCGCAAAAGCTTGTGGCGCAGTAAGGTGCGCAGCGGTGGCGGCGATCCGTGTTCCAATACGGATCGCGGGTCATGCTCGTCCTGGCGCGGTACATTGCCGGGACGGGGCTGGCCCTTCCGTTCAAAGGAGCCCAGCATGACAGACGCGTTCAAAGCCGGCGACAAGGTGCAATGGCAGTCGTCGCAAGGGACGGTGCACGGCACCGTCAAGAAAAAACTGACATCCCCCACCGAGATCAAGGGCCACCACGTGGCCGCCTCGCGCGAGCACCCCGAATACCTGGTCGTCAGCGACAAGACCGGCGCCGAGGCGGCGCACAAGGCGGACGCGCTCAAGAAGGCTTGAAGCCCGGGCGGCAGGTCCGGCAGGAATGGACGGGGCGGCTATAATCGTCCTTTTCCTGTCCTGTTCGATGACAATCGATTGGTTCTCGCCGGCGCAGTGCGTCGGCTACGCTGCGTTCGCCCTCGGCGTCGCTTCCTTCCTGCAGAGGAACGACCGCCGCTTCAAGATCTTCATGGCGGCCGAGTGCCTCGCCTACATCGTCCATTTCGCGCTGCTCGGCAGGCCGACGGCGGTCGCCAGCTCGACCATGTCGCTGCTGCGCTCGGTGCTCTCGCTGTACACGCGCTCGATCTGGGTGGCCCTGTTCGTCGTCGCTGCCAACCTGGCCCTGGGCTTGGCGCTGGCCACGCGCCCCAGCGACTGGCTGCCGCTGGGGGCCTCCTGCATCGGCACCCTGGCCCTGTTCCTGCTGGAAGGCGTGCGCATGCGCCTGGCGATGCTGTGCGGGACCGTGCTGTGGATCGTGAACAACGTGATCGCCGGTTCGGTCGGCGGCACGGCGCTGGAAGTGGTGATCGCCGCGGTGAACATCATGACGATCCGGCGCATGCTGCGCGAGGCGCAGGCAGTGCCGGAGGCCTGAACGATGGGCCGCCGTTCAGTGCGACGGCGAGCTGCTTGCGCCGGCGCTGCCCATTTGACCACGCATGGGAAGCTGTTCGGGCGGCGTGCCGTCCTTGAACAACTGGCGCAATTGCTGGCGCAGCTCGGGCGTATCGCTGTGGTGGTGCACCGACACCGCGTGTTGCACCGCGGCCTGCAGCAGCTCGTCTTCGCTATCGGCCGAGATGGCGACCGAACAATGCATGTCGCTCGGGAACTCCCGGCAATCGATGAATTTGCGTGTCATGATCGACTCCTGTCGTAAAAATGAGCGCGTTCAGGCGGCAGCGCTCGCGGCCGGACGGATGTTCTGGTTGGCGCGGAACACATTGTCGGGGTCGTATTTCTGCTTGATCTCGGCCAGCCGCTGGTAGTTGGCGCCGTAGGCGTCGGGCGTGCGCTCGCTCTCGTCCTGCGGCATGAAATTCACGTAGACGCCCCCGCTTGCGTAGGGCGCGGCATCCCTGAAGAAATCGCGGGCCCAGGCAATGCAGCGCGCGTCGTCGGCCGGATCGTCCCAGCGGGTGTGCACGTTCATCACATACAGCGCGTCCCGGTGCGGATAGGCCATCGCTTGTGGCGGTGGCGCCGATGCCTGCGCGCCCAGCAATCCAAGGAAGATCTCGCACTGCGGCGTCGGCAAATTGCCGGCATAGCGCATGACCACGTCGATGGCCTCATCGCTCAGCCGGGCAAAATTATGCGATTTCCAGTAGTTGCGCGCACCCGGCGTCAGCAAGGGGTCGAAGATCTGCTGCCAGGCCGCGTAAGGCATGGGACCGACGTGCATGCCCAGCGCTTCGCCGAAATGGCTGATGCGCTCGATGGCCGCATCCACCGATGCGCCGCGCGACGGCGAGAACACCGGCAGCACCAGCACGTCCTGGCCGTGCGCCTCGGTCGGCAGGAAGGGCAGCGGGGGCGCCTTGCGCAGCACCGCCCATACCGTCATGTCGGCGGGCATGGCGTCGACGGCATCGCGGTATTGCATCAGGATCGCCCTGGCCTGGGCGGACGGGAACACGATCAGCCCGGCCGTGATCTCCGGCCCCACCGGATGCAGCCGAAATTCGAAGCGCGTGACCACGCCGAAGTTGCCGCCGCCTCCACGGATGGCCCAGAACAGGTCCGGGTACTCGCTCTCGCTCACGTGCAGGCGCTGCGCGTCGGCCATGACCATCTCGGCCGATAGCAGGTTGTCGGCCGCCAGGCCCAGCGTGCGGCTGAGCCAGCCGAAGCCCCCGCCCAGCGTCAGCCCGGCCACCCCGGTGGTGGAATTGATTCCCACAGGCGTGGCCAGCCCGTAGGACTGGGCTTCGTGGTCGAAGTCGCGCAGGCTGGCCCCGCCTTCCACCCAGGCGCGACGCTGCCTGGCGTCGACCTGGACCGAGCGCATGGCGGACAGGTCGATCACCAGTCCGTCTTCGCACAGGGCGCTGCCGGCGATGTTGTGCCCGCCGCCGCGCACGGCGAGGGGAAGCCCGTGGTCACGCGCGTACACCAGTGCGGCGCGGACGTCCGCCGTGCCGGCGCAGCGCACGATGATAGCCGGATGCCGGTCGATCATCGCGTTCCAGACCGTGCGGGCGGCGTCGTAACCCGCATCGCCCGCTTGCAGGATGTCTCCTCGAATCGCACCCTTCAGCTCATTGAATTGCCCATTCGTCAGCGTATTCATCGCATCTCCCGGACGCTTGGTTGAAAGCCCTCCATTCATGATAGGAAGGCGGGGCGGGCTGACGCAAGCAGAGCAGGCCAGCTTATGTGCGCGGCCCCAGGACCACCAGCGCGATGCCGCCGATGATCGCGATCGATGCGGACAGCAGCCGCAGCGTGAGCGGCTCGTCCAGGAAGATGACGCCGCCCAGGGCGGCAATCACGGGAACGCTCAGTTGCACTACCGCCGCGCTGGTCGACTTCAGGAAGGGCAGCGCCGTGTACCAGATCGCGTAGCCGACGCCCGATGTCAGCGCGCCGGACAGGACGGCATACCAGCCTCCCGCCGGGTCGAACGCGGCCTCGCCCAGCAGCACGAGGCTCAGCGCCAGCGCCATCGGTACGGCAAGCAGGAAGTTCCCCGCGGTGACCTGGAGTGCGTCGCCCGCGCCCTTGCCGCGCACCGAATAGATGCCCCAGGCCGCACCGGCGCCCAGCATGAGCAGCGCGCTCGCCAGCGGGGGCGCGGACAGGCCGGGCAGCAGCAGGCCGACCAGCCCGGCGCCGGCAAGCAGCAAGCCGGCCAGCTGCGCCGGGTGCAGGCGCTCGCCCGACCACAGCCCGTAAGCGATCATCGTCGTCTGCACGGCGCCGAACAGGATCAGTGCGCCGGCCGCGGCGGGCAAGTGAAGGTAGGCGAAGGAAAAGCCGGCTGCGTAGGCGAACAGGGCCAGCGCGGACAGCAAGCTGCCCCTGCCCGCCCTGGCGCCGCCGCGCAGCCTGACCAGCACCCAGAGCATGAGCGCGCCCGACAGCAGGCGCACGGTCGTGAAACTGGCGGCATCGATATGCGAGCGGGATAGGGCAGCCCGGCACAGCAGGGAGTTGCCCGCGAACGCGGCCAGTGCCAGTACCGTCAGGACGACGACGCGCGCATGCGACATGGAGAAGCTCCTGCTGTGGAGTGGTTATACCGACCCAACGCGGGTCGACAAGCAAGGCATGTGGCGCCGATGCTGGCCCAGCTGGATTGTCCAGTGGTAAGCTATTCATGTTGTCACTTCCCACCTGAAGGAATCCTATGAAACCGCTGTTCTCCTCCGACGAAGAAGCGAACGCAGCATCCACCACGCCCGCGGCGCCTGCGCCCACGCTGGCGCCCTTGCTGGATCCTGCGCCCATGCCGGACGCGCTGCCGGCATTGCGTCCGGAGGCGAGCGCGGCCCCCATCGTCCGCGTCGATGTCTCCGGAATCGACGACAAGGCCATCGAGGCCCTGGGCGGTTCCACCGGCGCGGGCGTGGCGAAGGTCTCGGCCAAGCTGCTCGGCACCGTGCGTGCATCGGATGCCGATGTGTTCGGCACGCAGCTGAACGAACTGATCGCCACCTCCAAGGGCCTGGACCCGGCCAAGCTGCGTTCCGGCGGCCTGCTGTCGCGTGTCACGAACATGTTCGGCTCGGTCAAGGAAAAGATGCTGTCGCAGTACCAGGTAGTCGAATCGCGCATGGACACCCTGGTCACGGAGATGACGCGGCATGCCAACGTGCACCGGGCGCGGATCCAGGATTTCGACGAGATGTACAAGGGCCTGGAACTGTACTACCAAGGCCTGGATGCCGACGTGAAGAAGGGGGAGGAATGGGCGTCGCGGCTGCGCCAGGCGGTCGCACAGCAGGCCGCGCCGGCCAATGCCTTCGAGGCGCAGCAGGCCACCGAGCTCAAGCGTCGTCTGGAACGCCTCGAAAAGCGCATCGACGACCTGAAGCGCGCCATGCTGATGGCCACGCAGATGGTGCCGCAGATCCGCCTGTCGCAAGACAATGCACGTGCGCTGACGGACACCTTCACGGACATCGTCAACGTCTCGATTCCGGCCTGGCGCAACGTGTTCTCGCTCTACCTGCTGCAACTGGAGGCCAAGCAGAGCGCCGCGGTCGCCAACGCCGCGTACGACGCCACCGACGCAGCCTTCCGCGCCCAGGCCGACATGCTGCTGGAAAATACCGAGACCGTGGCCCGCGCCAAGCAGCGCTCGCTGGTCAGCCTGGAAACCGCCCAGCACGTGCAGACCCAGCTGGTGACCGCCTTCGACAAGCTCGAGCAGATCTCGAACGAAGGCCAGCAGCGTCGCCAGGCCGAACTGCCGAAACTGCAGGAGCTGGAGCGCGAGCTGATCGCGCGCTTTTCGCCGGGCGGCGCTTGAATATCATGTTCACCCTATAAGGAAAAGGAAAGTCCATGTCGACGACGCTCCACACTGGCCACCGCATCAACCTCGAAAAAACCGCGCCGGGCTTGAAGCGCGTGCGCATCGGCCTTGGATGGAAGGTCAACGCGGTCGAGGGCCAGCCATTCGACCTCGACTCGTCGGTATTCCTGTGCAGGCGGGATGCGAGCGACCATCCGGTCATGATCAGCAACGCCCACTTCGTGTACTACAACCACACCACCTCTCCGGACGGCGCCGTGGTGCACTCCGGCGACAACCGGACCGGCGACAAGGATGGCGACGATGAAGTCATCACCGTCGACCTGGGCAAGGTCGAGGCGGAAGTAGTGGAGATGCCGATCGTCGTGACCATCCACGATGCCGACGTGCGCAAGCAAACCTTCGGCATGGTCACCGACGCCTACGTCAAGGTGTACAACGACGAGACCGGTGAAACGATCGCGGAATACGACCTGGACGAAGACTACGGGGACAAGACCGCGCTGCAGTTCGGCTCGCTGTACCGCAAGGATGGCGAATGGCGCTTCCAGGCCGTCGGCGCCGGCTTCAAGCTGAACCTGGCGACCTTCATCCGCAAGCTCGGCGGCACCGTCTGAGGAGCACGCGCTCCTGCTCGATGCCGGGTAGCCGATGACACAGCAGACGCCCAAGGCATTCGACTTCGGCGCGGAGCCCGAGCTTCCCGCCGAGCCGGCCGCCGCTTCGCCGGCGCCGCAGGCCTTCGATTTCGGCGAGGCCGAGCAGCCTGCTGCCGCGCCGCCGGCCGGCACTGGCCCACCGAAGGCGCTGTCCTTCGACGATCTTCCCGCGGCGCCAGCTTCCGCCGTGCCCCCGAAAGCCGTGGCCAGGGTGCTGTTCGAGAGCGAGGATCATCCGGCGGTGCGCGATGCGCTGGCGATCGCGCACGCCGACTATCCGGCCTTGTCCGAGCACGCCGGCCAGCGCCTGGCCGCGCTGTTTCGCCGCATCCTCCCGCTGAAGCTGCCGGTGGTCACGGAGTGGGCGGAAGGACCATTGATGGAGCAGGCCGCGCTGCTCCAGCCCATCACCGAGCTGGTATTGAGATTCACCCAGATGGCGGTGCCCGCGCAGCTCGAGGCGGCACTGGAAAGCACCAGGGCGCCGGCAGGCGTGTTCGACAAGCTGTTCCGCCGCCCGAAGTCGCCCGCCCAGTACAAGGCGGAGCTGGCCTCGAGCCGTGCGCAGCTGCTGCAGCTCATAGCCGACAGCGACGCCGCCGTGCGCGCTCTGGAAGAATCGGCGCGCACGCTGGGCCTGCATGCGGCGGTGCTCGCGGTCGTGTCGAAACTTGCGGGTGGCGCGACGGACGCGAGCTTGTCGGACGCCCTGGTGCAGCGCCGCACGCTGCTCCAGCAGGCGGTGCGCCAGGCCGAGCTGTCGATCCTGCAGATGGGGCAGGTGCGCCAGCAGGCCGCCGAGCTGGTCGGCCAGGTGTCGTCCTTCCTGACGGTGACCTTGCCGGCGCTGGAGATGGCGCAGGCGCAGAAGGGCAACTAGGGAAGTACTGATTTATTCTGGCGAGCAGGAATCGAACACGAAAAATGTGTCCGGCAAGGCGTAAACCGCAGCGATACCGCGTGGTATCGCGAGGATTTACAACGCAGCAGGGCGCATTTTCTCGTGGTCGAGGCCGCCGCCATGAATAAATCAGTGCTTCCCTAGGGTTTCAGGCGCTCAGATCACGCCCTGGGCCAGCATGGCGTCGGCCACTTTGACAAACCCGGCAATGTTCGCCCCATCCACATAACTGATGCTGCCGTCGGCGCGTTTGCCGTATTTCAGGCACGACGCATGGATGCCCTGCATGATTTGCAGCAGGCGGGCGTCGACTTCCTCGCTCGGCCAGGACAGGCGCGCCGCATTCTGGCTCATTTCAAGGCCAGATGTTGCGACGCCACCGGCATTGCTGGCCTTGCCCGGCGCGTACAGCACACCGGCCGCCTCGAATGCTTTTGCGGCCTCGATGGTCGAGGGCATGTTGGCCCCTTCGGCCACGCACAGGACGCCATTGCGGATCAGGACGGCGGCGTCGTCGGCATCCAGCTCGTTCTGGGTGGCGCAGGGCAGCGCCACGTCGACCGGAACATGCCACGGGCGCACACCGGCTTCGAAGCGGGTGCCGGTGCGCTGGGCATAATCGCCGACGCGGCCGTACAGGTGGTTCTTCACCTCCATCAGGACGGCCAGCTTTTCGGTGGTAAAACCGTCCATGTCGATCACCGTGCCGCTCGAATCGGACACCGTGACGACCCTGGCGCCCAGGGACAGCGCCTTTTCCACGGCGTACTGCGCCACATTGCCCGAGCCGGACACGCTCACGCGCAGGCCCTCGAAGGAACGGCCGCGCGTCTTGAGCATTTCCTCGGCAAAGTACACGGTCCCGTAGCCGGTGGCTTCGGGACGCATCAGCGAACCGCCAAAGCTCAGGCCCTTGCCGGTGAACACGCAGTCGGCGCGATTGCTCAGCTTTTTCATCATGCCGGCCATGTAGCCGACCTCACGCCCGCCGACGCCGATGTCGCCGGCCGGAACGTCCGTGTCGGCGCCGACATGGCGGAACAGCTCGCTCACGAAGGCCTGGCAGAAGCGCATGACTTCGCCCGGACTCTTGCCCTTGGGGTCGAAGTCGGAACCACCCTTGCCGCCGCCCATGGGCAGGGTGGTCAAGGCGTTCTTGAAGGTCTGCTCAAAAGCAAGGAACTTCAGTACCGACAGCGTGACGGAAGGGTGGAAACGCAGGCCGCCTTTATACGGGCCGATCGCCATGCTGTGCTGGATCCGGTAGCCGCGGTTTACCTGCACCTGTCCATGGTCATCCACCCACGAGATCCGGAACATCACCACACGATCAGGCTCGACCAGGCGGTCGAGCAGGCCTTGCTCGGCATACCTGGGATGCTGTTCGATGAAGGGCCACAGGCTCTCCATGACTTCGGTGACGGCCTGCAGGAATTCAGGCTGGCCGGGATTGCGGTCGGCAACGTGCTGTAAAAACTGATGTACGGACAGGTATTTCATGTGGTTTCCAAGATCGAGAATGTCTGAGTCCAGGCAGCTCCATCGACGACCAGCGTCGACGTGATGCACGGGAGCGGCGAGCGCGACGAAGCTCCGGCGCATTGCCGGTGGCTCGTCGTAGTGCGGCAGGCGTCACCTCGTGGGATCCGCCTCGCCGTATGGAGGGGTGGGTTGGCTACCCGAAGACAGAAACACCGATTTCATGGATCGGTGTCTCGATGTTGTTGTCGGCGCATGCGATGGATGCTCGCGCGCCAGGGGACTATGGTAGCAGAAGCGGCTGCGCGGGGCGATGGGTGCAAGGGCAAGGCCAGGCGCCGAGCAGGAACGTTCCTGAACAGCCCCGAGGCAAGAGAGTATTGTTAAAATTCGCTTTGGTTTTTTAACGTCCCTCTGCAGGAGTACACAAATCCTACGTCTTTTGATCAATGCGGCGATACGTACGCCCAAGCTAACGCTCGCTGTCGCCTTGCTGCTGCTGGCAGCCCTGGCCGGCACGATGACCTATACCGGTTTCCTGGTCGTCGGGGTGCTGGCCGCTTATCTCGGCACGGGCCGGTTCCTGGCGGGACTTCTTCTTGCCGTCGTATTTGCAAGATTTCCCTGGATAAGCAAGGGCAAGCTGCGCATCGTCGGCCTCTTGCCCAAACCTGTGCGCCGGCCACTCATCGCCGGCATACTCGCACTGTGCTTGCTGAACTTCCTGTGGCTGGGCGACAGCGTGTCTGCGATATTCACGGGCTTCACCCTGGCGTTTCTTCTGGGCTATCCCTGGTTGAGGCGAGTTATGTTCGACCGGATCGTCGCGTCCGTCACCAGGTTCACCGGCCGACAGCCGGCCAACAAGACCGATGACATGGTGATCGACGGTGAATTCAGGGAAAAGAAGGATTGAAGGTTTGTAACAAAAGCGCCACCCGAAGGTGGCGCTTTTGCTGTACGGCTGAGTTTTGGTGACAGCACTACAGCGCGATGTCAGGCACTTTTTTCACTTGCCCAGGTTGAACGACGGCAGCCGCGCCTGGAACGAAGTTCTCCAGGCTTGGCGGCGCAATCGTCAGCTGCAGTGTTTCAGCAGTGCTTGCCCAGGTGGCCGCCAGCAGTTGCACATTTTCATTCAGCTTTTTTCCATAAGACGGAACGATGTCGCGAATTTTTTCCTGCCAGGCGGCGGTCTTCATTTGATCAGGGAACACTCTCTCCAGCAGCGACAGCATGATCGCCGGCGATGTAGAGCCACCTGGTGACGCTCCCAACAACGCAGACACCGAGCGATCTTCGGAAACCACCACTTCCGTACCAAGCTTCAGTACGCCGCCCTTGCCGGGCACGTTCTTGATGATCTGCACACGCTGGCCAGCTTGCCATAGACGCCAGTCTTCGTCCTTTGCCTCGGGCATGTAGTGGCGCAGCGCCGCCATTTTTTCTTCTTTGGACAGCTGCAACTGCTGCGCGAGATATTTTACAAGTGCAAACTCATGGGCGCCGACTTGAAGTTGCGGAATGATATTGGAGGGCGTGGTTGCCTTCACGATATCGGAATACGCCCCATTTTTGAGGAATCTGGTGGACCAGGTAGCGAATGGCCCGAACAGCAGTACCGTTTTACCGTCCAGCACGCGGGTATCCAGATGCGGCACTGACATCGGTGGCGAACCCGTATCCGCCAGGCCGTATACTTTAGCCAGATGGCGCGAGGCAATTGCCGGATTCTCGGTGACGAGGAATTCGCCGCCGACCGGGAAGCCAGCATACTGTTTCGCTTCAGGAATACCCGTTAACTGCAGCAAAGGCAATGCTGCGCCACCTGCACCGATAAAGACGTGGCGCGCATCGACCGTCTGGACTTTGGAACTGTCGTTGACGTCGAACGCCGACACGCGCCAGGATCCATCTTCGTTACGCGTGATCGAGCGGACCTCGTACCCGGTCGAGATCTTGCTGCCCACAGTCTGGCTGAGATGCTTGTAGAACTGGCGGGTAATCGCGCCCAGGTTGACGTCTGTGCCGAGCGGCGAACGGGTGGCGGTCACCATTTCGTCCGGTTTGCGGCCTTCCATCATGAGCGGAATCCATTGGGTAATCTTGGCCGGATCGGTAGTCAATTCCATGCCGGCAAATAGCGGCGATGCCTTCAGGGCCGCGACGCGCTTGTGCATGAAGTCCCGGTTCTCCTTGCCAAACACCAGATTCATGTGAGGCGTCGAGTTGATGAACTCGCGCGGATTGCCCAGCACGCCCTTGCGCACTTGATGCGACCAGAACTGGCGCGAGATCTGGAAGCTCTCGTTGATCTCGATCGCCTTGGCAATATGCACTTGCCCTTTATCGTCCATGGGGGTGTAGTTCAGTTCGCAGAGCGCCGAGTGACCTGTGCCCGCGTTGTTCCAGCCATTGGAACTTTCTTCAGCAACTTTGTCCAAACGTTCGAACACTTCAAAGGTCCATGTTGGCTCCAGTTCCGACAGATAGACACCAAGCGTCGCGCTCATGATGCCACCGCCGATCAGCAGCACGTCAACCGCGCGATCTGCCTTGGCGGCACGGAACTGCCCCCCGAATGCAAGCGAGTAGCCGCCGGCCAAGGCTGCGGCGCCGACAGCGGTTCCCATAAACTTGCGCCGGGAGAAGCGCTTGCTGCTGGCAGGCGCTGCTGGATTCTTGCTGGTTTCTTGACTCATTGCGATGAGTCCTCCTGAGAAAAATTGAATGCGACAGGCCGCCGTCGTTCAAAGACGGTGCGCAGACGCGAGCTGACGTATTCGGGTTGACTTTTCTATCAATGGCGAAGTGGTGCTTGTATTCCCTGTTCTTGGAAACTACTGTTTCGCATTGAGCAGAATTCTTTCCAGCGCATGCTTGAAGGCCAGCGCTTCCTGTTCGCTGAACCCATTGAGCAACTGCGCGTAGACCTTGTGGAGCGCCGCGTTGATGTGCGGGCAGAGCGCGACGCCTTTATCGGTCAGGGCAACATTGACCTGGCGACGGTCTTCCAAGTCGCGCACCCTGCGGACGATCCCCTTGGCTTCCAGGCGGTCCAGTAGACGCGACATTGGGCCAGGCTCGATCCCGGCCAGCTGGCAAAACTCGTTGACAGTGCGGGCGCCATGGCGCATCGCACTGATGACCACAACAAACTGCGACGCGGTCAGGCCCAGCGGCAGCATTTCCTTATCAAGCGCTGCAAACAAGGCGTTACGAGCTTGGCTGATCAGGTAGCCAAACTGTTCATTGTTGGATTCTTCAAATGCAGCCATGGTCTGAAAACGGTTGAACTATATTTGCCTAGGCAAATATGGTCTATTGTGGATTCTCCGTAGGCAATAGTTAACGACCATGCCGAGGAATGGTCATGGCCTTGGAGGCCGGGAAACGGGTAGTCAAGCGGAGATGCATGCCTGAACTTGGGAAGCTCGACACGACAGCACGGGGAGTAGGCATCGAGAGCCGCTGTCTGGGAAGGGAGGAGATCGACACCGGGGAAGAACGATCACCGAAACGAAAACGCCCACTTGCATGAGTGGGCGTTTCGTGAAGCAAATTCTTGGTGGCCCGGGGCGGAATCGAACCACCGACACAAGGATTTTCAATCCTCTGCTCTACCAACTGAGCTACCAGGCCAAGGGCTCGCATTCTAGCACATGGGTTGGCGCGGCGGTAGTGCCTGATTGAAATCAGGCTCATTCGCCCTGTTTGGTCGGCACCAGCCGGTTCATGTCCAGCCCCTGGGCGCGCAGCCGGCCCAGCAGGGCGTCGTAGGCGGCCGGGTCGACCTTCGGCGTGCGCGACAGGATCCACAGGTATTCGCGTTTCGGTTCGCTGACCGCGGCCAGCTGGTAGTCCGGGTCGAGGTCGATCACCCAGTAGTCGCCCCATACCATCGGCAGCCAGGACACGATGGCCGGCGCGAAGCGCACTTCCAGTTTCGGCGAGGTGGCCTCGCCTACCTGGCGCGCCACGGCCTTGGCGTCGTCGGTGCTGCCGTCGGCGCGCCGGCAGCGGTTGAGCACGTCCACGCGGCCGTCTTCGCGCAGGCTGTAGGTGGCGGTGGTGAAGCCGACGCACTTCTTCTGGAAGTCGTTCGGAAACTTCGCGATCTCGTACCAGGTGCCCATGTAGCGCTTGACGTCGAGCGCGGGAATCGTGGCCAGCGGTTTGGCGCCATCGGCTGCCTGGCCCGCGGCCTGGGCAGCGGGCGCGGACAAGATCAGCAGGGACAGCATCGGAGCAAGCAGGGAGGTTTTCATCGGCGTTCCCGTGAATGGTCGAGCTCCGATGGTAGCCGAAGGAGGCGCAGCCCCGCCGTACGCCAACGCACGGACTAGGCGCGCGCGGCGGCGCGCTCGGCGTGGCGGCGTTCGAGTTCCAGCCGGGCGGCCTTGCGCCCCTTGGCTTCCTCGAAGCGGCGGTGTTCGTCGTCGTTAGCAGGCTGCAAGGGCGGCACCGCCACCGGCTTGCGGTCGTCGCCCACCGCCACCATCGTGAAGAAGCAGCTGTTCACGTGGCGCACCACCTTCGAACGGATGTCCTCGGCGATCACCTTGATCCCGATCTCCATCGAGCTGCGGCCGGCATAGTTCACCGAGGCCAGGAAGGTCACCAGCTCGCCGACGTGGATCGGCTGGCGGAAGGTGACCTGGTCCACGCTCATCGTGACTACGTAGCGGCCGGCATAGCGGCTGGCGCAGGCATAGGCCACCTGGTCGAGCAGCTTGAGGATGGTGCCGCCGTGGACGTTACCGGAGAAATTGGCCGTGTCAGGGGTCATCAGGACCGTCATCGACAGCTGGTGGGAAGGCAGGTTCATGCAGGACTCGACAGAAGTAAGGATGGCGCTATGGTGCGCCAGAATCGCCGGGCCGGCAATGCCGGCCGGCGGGGTTCAGAACTCTTCCCACTCCTCTTCGGCGGCCTTGCGCTCTGCACCCGGGGGCGGGGCAGGGCGGGCGGCAGGCTTGGCCCGCGCGGCCGGAGGCGCGGATGCGGCGGGTTTGGCGGGAGGGGTGGCCGCCCTGGCGATGCGCGGCGCCTCGTCCTTGCGCGGCGCGGCCTTGGCGGCGGTGCTGCGCGCCGGCTTGTCGGCCAGCTTGAAGACCGCGACCAACTGCGCCAGGCGCGCGGCTTCTTCCTTCATCGATTCGGTCGCGGCCGCCGATTCCTCCACCAGTGTGGCGTTCTGCTGGGTGACGCTGTCCATGTCGGACACCGCGCGGTGCACCTGCTGGATGCCGCTCGCCTGTTCCTTGCTCGAGTCGACGATCTCGCCCATGATCGCGGTCACCCGGCCGATGCTGTCGACGATGCCGTTCATGGTGGCGCCGGCGCGGCCGGCCAGGTCGGCGCCCTGGGACACGCGCAGCGTCGAGTCGTCGATCAGTTCCTTGATCTCCTTCGCGGCCGCCGCCGAGCGCTGGGCCAGGCTGCGCACCTCGCCGGCCACCACGGCGAATCCGCGTCCCTGTTCGCCGGCGCGCGCCGCTTCCACCGCGGCGTTCAGGGCCAGGATATTGGTCTGGAAGGCGATGCCATCGATGACGCCGATGATGTCGACGATGCGCGCCGACGAGGCGTTGATCGCACCCATGGTGTCCACCAGCTGGCCCACCATGGCGCCGCCCTGCTGCGCCACCGTCGAGGCGGCCACCGCGAGGCCGTTCGCTTCCTCGGCGCTGGCGGCGCTGTGCTGGACCGCGTGCGCCAGCTCGTTCATCGAGGAGGCGGTCTGCTCCAGCGCGGCCGCCTGGCTCTCGGTACGGCGCGACAGTTCCTGCGCCTCGCTCGCCATTGCATCCACCGAGGCGCCGATGGTCGAAGTGCCGTCGCGCACCTGGCCGACGATCTGCGCCAGGCTGTCGCGCATGCGCAGCAAGGCATACAGCAGGCTGGACTGGTCGCCCGGCCGCAGCGCGACCCGCACATCCAGCTTGCCGGCGGCGATCTCGCCCGCCACGCGCGCCGCCTCGGCCGGTTCGCCGCCCAGGCGCCGGAACAGAGCGCGCGCGAACAGCATGGATGCCGCGATGCTGCCGGCAAGCGTCACCAGGCACAGGGTCACCAGCATGGTGGTGCTGGCGGCGGCGCCCTCCAGCGCGTCCTGCGCCATGGTGTCGATGGCCTTGTGCTGCAGCGCCTGCAGCGCCGTCACCTTGTCCAGGTAAAGCTGGGTGGCCGGCACGAATTCGCGCTCGTACTGGGCCATTGCCTCGCCAGCCTGGCCGTCGGCTTTCAGTTTCATCACCCGGTCGCGGGTCTCGATGTAGCGCCCGCGCGCCTCGGCGATGGCCTCGAACAGCGCCTGTTCCTCCGGCGTGTCGAGCAGTTCGCCGACCTTGTCCTGCAGGACGCTGGTGCGCTGGCTCGACTCGAGGCTTTCGGCCGCGAAGGCCTTGGCCAGTTCCGGATCGCTCGAACGGGCGACCGCGGCGGTGCGCTTGGCCGACACCGAGGTGTTGAGCAGCCATTGCGAAGCCAGGCGCTCCTTGACCAGCGGACGCCGGGTGAGCGCTTCGGTTTCCTCGGACATGAGCTGCAGGCGCCAGATGGCGACCGCGGTGGCAAGGGTCGAGATGATGATGACGAACGCAAACACGATGCGTAACTGGGCGCGGACACTGGACATGGCGTTGGACACTGCGTCTCCCGGTGGCTGGTGGGCTCCATGCCGGTGCGGCCCGTCCCGATATGGGGCGGCCGGCGGCACGTCGATGAAGCGCGCCCTGGTGTCAGGACGCAATCCATTAACTTAGAGCAAAATATGGACCAGAAGTAATGAAGCGGATCAAAGTTTACGCGAGCTATGTTTCATAACAATTTCCGCATATAGAAGGCTGATTTAAATCGTTCTCCAAGGCCGGCAAAGCAGGTAGGCTCGGCATATGAACAGCGAATTCCCGACCCCATCCGGCTCCGTGCAGTGGCACCTGGGCCCCATCATCGACGCGCTGCGCACCTCGCGCGAATCCACCCACAACATCCGCCACCAGGGACGCGTGCGCGAGCTGCCCTCGCGCGAAGTCCTCACCCAGGTGGTGGGCGGCGTCTCGGCGGCACTGTTTCCGACTCATTACGGGCGGCCCGACCTGAACGACGAGAGCATCGACTACTTCGTCGGCGATACGCTCAACGTCACGCTCGACCGTCTGGTGGGGCAGGTGCGGCGCGCGCTGCGCTTCGCTCCCCAGTTCGAGGAGGCCGACGAGGCCACCCTGGCGGAGCACGCGCAGGCGATTACGCGCGAGTTCGCCGCCAGCCTGCCAGGCATCCGTGCGCTGCTGGTGTCCGACGTGCAGGCCGCGCTGGCCGGCGACCCGGCCGCCAGCTCGGTGGCCGAGATCATGCTGTGCTATCCGGGCACCATCGCCATCCTCTACCACCGGCTGGCGCACTGCCTGCACCGCCTCGGCGTGCCCTTCCTGGCGCGCCTGATCGCCGACATCGGCCATTCGCTGACCGGCATCGACATCCACCCCGCGGCGCACATCGGCGGCAGCTTCTTCATCGACCACGGCACCGGCGTCGTCATCGGCGAGACCGCCATCATCGGCGAGCGGGTGCGCCTGTACCAGGCCGTGACCCTGGGCGCCAAGCGCTTTCCGGTGGACGCCAGCGGCGCACTGGTCAAAGGGGCGCCGCGCCATCCGATCGTCGAGGACGACGTGGTCATCTACGCCGGGGCCACGGTACTGGGACGCATCACGGTGGGCGCCGGCTCGACCATCGGCGGCAATGTCTGGCTGACCCAGAGCGTCCCCCCGGGCAGCAACGTGTCGCAGGCGCAGTCGCGCAATACCTGACGCAGGGTACCTGACGCCGGTGCGGGCGCCGCGCCTTTGCTATCATGGCGCGATGTCTATCCTGTTCGTACCCGGCTACATGGCCGACGAAGCGCTCTGGGACGACGTGGCGGGGCCGCTCGGGAAATTCGGGCCGCTCATGCACGCGGACTTGCGCCATGATTCCTCCATCGAAGCAATGGCCGGCCGTGCGCTTGCCAATGCCCCTTGCAGCTTCATCCTGGTCGGCTTCTCGATGGGCGGCTATGTCGCCCGCGAGATCGCGCGCCTGGCGCCCGAGCGGGTGCGCGCGCTGGTGCTGGTCGCCACCTCCACGCGCCCCGATACGCCTTCGCTGCGGCAGAGCCGCGGCACGGTCGGCAAGGCCGCAGCCTCGGTCGCCTTTTCGGGCCTGAGCAAGACCGCGATCGCCACCTCGCTGCACCCGAAACACGCCGCCAACGAGGCCCTGATCGAACGGGTGCGCGCGATGGGCGTGCGCCTGGGCGGCGAGGTGTTCCGGCGCCAGTCGGCGATCGTGCGTACCAGCGACCGCGAGCGGCTGATCGACATCCGCTGCCCGACCCTGGTGATTGCGGCGGGACAGGACCGGCTGCGTTCACGCGAGGAAGCCGAGGAGATGCATGCCGGGATTCCCGGCGCCGAATTCGCTGTCATCGAGGACAGTGGCCACATGGTGCCGATCGAGGCGCCGCAGGCACTGCTCGCGATCGTCGAGCCCTGGCTCCAGAAAGTGACGTCAGCCTAGGCCATCGCGGAAGCCGACCAGGCGCGTAGGCCGCGGATCGCCTCTTCCTTGAGCTTGGCCTCGATCTCGATGTAGGGCGCCGCCAGGTAAGACGAGGGCATCACCTCGATCAGGTCGGCATGCTGGCGGTCGTTGAAGCCTTCGCGGCCGTTCGAGATGTGCACCAGCTGGTGCGCGGGATCGGCCCAGGTTTCCCTGGCCTTGAGCAGCATGGCGCCCACGCTGGGGTCTTCGTAGCTGTCCAGCTTGTCGTGCACCACGTGGTGGTGCGCATCGAAGACCATCGGCACGCCGGCGCGCATGCAGATCTCGTAAATTTCCTGAGCGCCATACGCATATTCGTCGTTCTCCAGCCCCAGGCGGCAGCGGATCGCGTCCGGCAGCAGGGCGATGCGTTCGACCAGCGCGTCGGCGCGATTGCCCTTGCCGCCGTGGATCTCGAGCAGGGCCCATGGCGAGCGCGGCTGCTCAAGCAGGTCCATGATGTCGGCGTGCATCTGCAGGATCTTGACGCTGTTCGCCACCACGCCTTCCGAATCCGAATTCAGCACCACAAACTGGTCCGGATGCATCACCAGCCGGATGCCGCGCTCCAGCGCACGCCGGCCCGAGCGGCCCAGGGTCGTGGCGAAGGGTGCCAGCACCTCGCGCCCGATGTCTTCGTCGGCGAAGGGGAAAATCGAGGAGGGCAGGCGGTACAGGCGGATGCCCTCGCCCTCGCAGTAGCGCAGCGCCTTGTCCAGGGTCTGGATGTTGTCGCGGTACAGGTCTTCGAGCAGCTTGCGTTGGGCGTCCAGGCTGTGCTCGAGCAGGCGCTTGCGCGTGACCGTGCGGTAGCGGACGTCTTTCGATGCGGTGATGCAGACGAGGCCGAGGTTCGGTTGCATGGTGTCCCGTGATGTGGTGATGGCGCGTCCCAGTCTATCCAAATCAGGTTTCCCGGCGCGTTCGCTTAAGGGTTTCGGACCATGTTCCCGGGACAGCTCAGGGACAGGCTGACGGGTCAGCGCGGGCGGCCGAACACCTGGGTCCAGTAGACGATGCCGCTGCGTTTTTCCGCAGCGACACCGTAGGCCGCGCCCATCTCGGTAAAGCCCGGGTTCATGATGTTGGCGCAGTGCCCCGGGCTGTCGAGCCAGCCGGCGATGGCTTCGTCGGGGGTGCTCTGGCCGAAGGCGATGTTCTCGCCGACCCGCTGCCAGGCATAGCCGGCCCGCGTCGCGCGGTCGGCCGGCATGCTGCCGTCCTTGGCCTTGTGGCCGAAGTAGCGCCGCGCGGCCATGTCGCGGCTATGGGACAGCGCGGCTTCGCCCAGCTGCGGGTTCCAGGTCACGGGCGGCGCCGCTGCGAACTGCCGGTTGCCGCAGCTGCGCGCGCTGGCCCGGGCCGCATTCACGCCGGCCAGGATGGCCTTGCCGGCCTCGTGCCAGTCCGGAAAGGACTCGGATGGCAGCGGCGGCGCCGGACGGGCCAGGATCACGGTCCATTCCTTACCCTCGCGGTAACTGCCGACGGCCGAGAAGCGGGTGTCGAGCAGGGTGCGGCAATATTTTTCCTGCAGCACCGTCATTGCTTCCGCCGGGGTTTCCGGACCGTTGACGCTGACCGATACGGCGCGCTCGGCGGCAAAGCCGGCCTGCTCGAGCGCCAGCTCGATGAAGGTGCCGGGGCCGATGCGCACCCGCGCCAGCGCCGGGTGCGCCACCAGCGCCCGAGCCGGCGCGGCCGCGCGCCCCGCGCAGCTGCCCGGCGCGCTGCGGTAGGCATTCACCAGGGTAGTGAGCTGCTCGGCGCCATAGCTTGGTGCGGGCACGGCAGTCGCCATGCCGGGCCACGCGGCTAGCGCGAGCAGCAGGGGCAGCGCGGCGCGTCCCGCAAGGCAGGCAGGCCGGCGCGAAAGAAATGGCAGAGTCAGGAAATTCGTTGGCAAGATCAACCCCAGCCGCGCAAGCGGCCATGTATCGATAGGCAATTGACAGGAAACTAAGCCGCCCCCAATGCAAAAACGCCGACCACAGGTCAGCGTTTTCGAAGCCGGAAAGACGGGGTGACGCATCTGTCCGATGCACCCACTATAGCAGCGCCACCTACGCCTGCAAAGCGCCACGCTGTAACAAGCCGCTACAGGCGCGTCAGCGGCGGGCCGCCCGGCTCGCCCAGCCAGGTGGTCTCGAAGCGCTTGCGCGCCGCGGCCAGCGCAGGCTTGTCGCCTCGCTTCTGGTAGACCTCGATCAGGCCGCGCAAGGCCCAGCCATTGCTCGGCGTGCGCGCCAGCGAATCGCGGAACACCTGTTCGGCGGCCTCGAGCTGGCCGGTGCGCAGCAGTACCGCGCCCAGCGACTGGCGCACCGGGTAATACCAGTAGGGCGGCTCCATGTAGGGCAGGCCGTCCTGCACCGCGATCGCTTCACGGTAGGCGCTGATGGCCTCGGGCGCATTGCCGCGCGCATCGGCCAGCCGTCCGCGTGCGACCGCGCGCGCCGTCTGCACGATTTCGCGCGCCGGAATGTTCCATTCCGCGATCGGCTTGAAGTCCGCGGTGCGCTCGAGGCGTTCGAGCGCCGCGATTTCGCGGGCGCCTTCGGCCTGCATGCCCTTGCGCGCGAAGCCGACGGCGCGGGCGTAGTGCCACATCGCCTTGACCAGCACGAAGTCGGGGCCGGGGTCGGGCAGCGCCACCAGCGTGTCCGGCGAGCTGAACTGCACATGCGAGAAATAGGGCGCGGACTTTACCGGCTGCAGGCTGGGGAAGCCCTTGAGCAGCTCGGGGCTGATTGATTTGTCGAGCTTGCCTGCCGCTTCGAGCGCTGTGCGGCCGTCGCCGCCCATCAGGGCCGACACCATCACGAAATGGATGTTGTGCGGATAGTAGGCGCCGCGGTAGACCGGGTCGCTCGGCGAGCGCGCGAAGTATTGCTCGTCGACGGCAATCGCCTTGCGGTTCGACTCCAGCGCCTCGCGGTACATGCCCAGCCGGTAATAGATGTGCGAAGGCATGTGGACGACGTGTCCGGCCCCCGGGATCTGCCGGGCCAGCACCCTGGCCGCCGGCAGCGCCCGTTCCGGCTGGCTCGAGGCTTCGACCGCGTGGATGTAGTAATGGGCGGCGCCCGGGTGGTTCGGGTTGCGCTCCAGCACGCGTTCGAGGGCGGCCACCAGGTCGGCGCCGCGGTTCTTGGGCTGGGTGCCGCCGGCCTGCCAGTAATCCCAGGGCGACAGGTCCATCAGCGATTCGGCATACAGCACCTGGATGGTGTCGTTGTTCGGGAAGGCGCGCGCGGCCTCGCCCATGGCATCGGCATAGGCCTTGTCGAGCGGCGCACGGTCGGCGGGCGGCTCGGCCTGGTAGCGGCGCGACACGGCACGGATCAGGACCTGTTCAGGCGGCGTGGTCTTGCCTGCCAGCGACACCGCGCGCGCGGCTGCGGCGGCGGCAGGCCCGGCGGCTTCCGGGAACATGGGTGCGTTGATGTTCGGGCCCAGCACCAGCGCCTCGCCCCAGTAGCACATGGCGCAGCCGGGATCGTGCTGCTGCGCCGCGCGGAAGGCGCGCGCGGCCTCGGCATGGTTGAAGGCAAAGGTCAGGCGCATGCCCTGGTCGAAATAGGCCTGGGCGCGCTGGCTGCCGGTAGTGACCGGGACGTGCAGGCTGCCGAGGTTGGCATACAGGGGCGGGGCGGCCTCGCTTGTCGTCTTGCCCTGGGGCGGCACTGTCTGGCCCGGCTTGAACGGCGTTGTCTCCGCCTGGGCGAGCACGAGGCGCTCGAGCAGCGGCGGCCGGCCGGTACGCGCCGGGGTGCAGACGGCACCGGGCGCGAACAGGGGATCGAAGGCCTGCGTGTCAGTGCCGCGCTCGTTCGGAGCGGGGCCGGCCGTGGCTAGGGAAAGGGCTGCCAGGGCTGCAAGCGCGGCTGCCCCGCTTGCGCCCATGATGGTGAGGATGCGTGCGGGTCTCATCGTTTCCCCCGGTATGGCGACACTGGCGTTTTGTTTGACGCGGCGCCTGGGCATCAAGTTCTGGAGCGCGGACAGGCACCGTTCCTTGTTTGCGCTCGATCAAAGTTCATACGGGCGTCATACAGGATTGTTAAGCTAAATTTCTTAAGGGAAATTCTTCAGGCCCTTGTTGCACTTAGGACTGAAGTGATTGCCTTTTGGAGCCGACGGGAACACAATTGGATTCCTGTAATAAACACAACACGGGACCAGCCCGGCAGGCACCGCAAGGGGCAAACGCAGCGCATCCAGCAAGGAAGTCGAGGCACCATGACGCAAGCCATGTCGTTGTACAGGAATCACGTCCTGCTCTTGTCGCAGAGTTTCTTCATCAAGGACAACCGGGCCGAGCTGCTCCTGCACGCCCATAAATACGACTTCGACATCCTGTTCTTCGACGACGTGTCGCGCTTCGTCGAGGCGGTGGCCGGGGATGGCGGCGACAACCTGTACGTGATCGACCTCGATGCCCTGCACAACATGCAGGCCGACATGCCGGAGGGGCGCCGCACCCTGATGCTGGGCGAGCTGCTGCAGCGCCTGCCCGCCGACCACCGCTATGTCTACCTGCAGAGCGCGCGCCAGGGCAGCCGTTTTCTGCTGCAGCAGCGGCTGGTCGACAGCAACTGCCTGGCCTATGCCGAAAAGCCGATCCCCAACGACGTGTTCGTCGACAAGCTGTTCAACCTGTTCGTGCAGAAGAAGCGCGGCGACCCGGTGCGCATGGTTGTGCTGGGCGAGGTGCCGGGACTGGACGAGGCACAGCTAGCGCAGCACAGCGTCGAGGTGATCCGCCATCCGGACGCGTACACCCTGCACCTGCGGGTGAAGGAACTGCAGCCCGACCTGGTGCTGGTGACCGATGGCGAATACCTGCGCACCGAAGCCATCGTGCGGGTGCTGCAAAGGAATATCGAAGCCGACCCGGTGCGCGAGATCGCCCTGCTGCAGTGCCGCCCGGATCCGGCGCTGGCCCGGCGCGCGCTGGCCGACGGCTTCGACGCCGTGCTGGCGAACGGCGAGCCCGGCTTGCTGGAAGCCCAGCTGGTGAACCGCAGCAACAAGATCCGCATCAATAAGGACCTGATCGGCAAGGACCGCGCTACCGGCCTGCTCAACAAGGTCGGCCTGCAGAAGAAGGCGCAGGCGCTGGCGCGGCGCGCCGCCCAGGAGGGTTGCGAACTGGCCTTCGGCGTCATCGACATCGATAAGTTCAAGACCATCAACGACACCTGGGGACATCACTTCGGCGACATCGTGATCAAGCGCCTGTCCCTGCTTCTCGCGCCGCAGCTGGGCGAATGGGACCTGCTCAGCCGCTTCGGCGGCGAGGAGTTCGTCGTGGTGTTCTGGGATTGCAACCGGGAGGAGGGCAGGCGCCGCCTGGACGCCATGCGCCAGGCCTTCTGTGCCATCCCCTTCGAAGTCGGCCCCGGCGACCTGCGCCATTTTTCCTTCAGCGGCGGGGTGGCAGCCTATCCGGAGTGCCGCAGCGAGAACGAACTGTTCCTGCGTGCGGATGCCATGCTCTACGTGGCGAAGCAGGGCGGGCGCAACCGGATCTGCGCGGAGGAAGCCGGCCTGCAGTGCGCCTGAAGCGCAGCCAATGAAAAAAACGCCAGCCGCAGCTGGCGTTCGACACGCGCTACAGCCCTACTCGGCGTTCTTTGCCTGATGGGCCTGCAACTGCTCGCGCAGCTGCTGAGGGCCCGAGTGCGTATAGTCCTTGTTGAACTCGGCCTTGACCAGCTTCTGTACCTGCGGATCGAGCTTGGTGCGGAGCACGCCCAGGAAATCCGGCGAGGCGGAGATGAGCAGCTGCTGGTAGCGGCCCTCGTTCTGCGCTTTCAGCAGGTAGGTCGCGACATCCTTCGCGAACAGGTCGGCCGCGTGCTGGTCGGGCGTCTGCGCCGGCTGGTACAGCTTGTTCGGCGCCCCGGCCTTGGCATTGTGGGCCATGCCGGCGCCCTCATTGCCGCCGATGTTGTGGCGGCTGCCCGAGGCCGCGGTCGGATCGAGCCGGTCGGTCTCGGTATCCACCGTGCGCAGCTGCGCCGCGGAGTTGACCATGTCTTCGATTTCCTGCAACGCTTCGGCCGGATCGGACTCGGCGAAGAACCTCGCGCGGCCATTGTTGGCCGAAAGAATCCAGGTTGTTGGCATGCTACCCCCTGTCAGTAGTGAATCGTTAGTATCGTTCTCAGGCGACCAGAAGTGGCGCCCGGAAACAAGGTATGGCGCGGCAATCGGCATGCGACTCCCGTGCATGTCGATCAGGCTATGAACCCAGTATATCGCCGCTTCCGGAACCCCGGCGCACCGACGCGGCCCTGCCGTGCGCACGCATGAGCATCGGGAAAAACAGGGCTGGATTTCCGACGGCGCTGGCTTAAGCTGAAGGTACCTGGCACCGAATCTTCCCGTCTCCCTCCCTGTCCAAGCATGCACCCGCTGCCGGGTATTTTTCAGGAGACTGTCATGACCCAACCCAGTACGTCCACCCCTTCGCCACGCCAGCCGCCCGACGCCACCGTTCCCGACTATGCCGCCATCAAGCAGCGCCAGCAGGCCACGTGGGCGAGCGGCGACTTCGCCATCATCGGCGTCACGCTGCAGATCGTCGGCGAGTCGCTCGCCGAAGCCGCCGACGTCCGTGCCGGCGAGCGCGTGATCGACATCGCGGCCGGCAACGGCAATGCCACGCTCGCCGCCGCCCGCCGCTTCGCACGCGTGACCTCGACCGACTACGTGCCGGCCCTGCTCGACAAGGGCCGCGCACGCGCCGCGGCCGAAGGCCTGACGGTCGAGTTCCGCGAAGCCGATGCCGAGGCCTTGCCCTTCTACGACGGCAGCTTCGACGTCGCGCTGTCGACCTTCGGGGTGATGTTCACCCCCGACCATGCGCGCTGCGCCAGTGAAATGATGCGGGTGGTACGTGGCGGCGGGCGCATCGGCATTGCCAGCTGGACGCCGGAGGGCTTCATCGGCCAGCTGTTCAAGACCGTCGGCCGCTTCGTGCCGCCCCCGAGCGGCCTGGTGTCGCCCGCCATGTGGGGGAAGGAAGACTATCTGCGCCAGCTGTTCGGCATGGAAGCCGCCAGCATCCGCGCCCAGCCCAGGATCTTCAACTTCCGCTACGCTTCGCCCGCGCACATGATCCAGGTGTTCCGCGACTTCTATGGACCGGTGCACAAGGCCTTCGCCGCGCTCGACCCGGGCGCCCAGCAGGCCATGGAGCAGGAGATGACGGCCCTGCTCGAGCGTGCCAACATTGCGGGCGACAACTCGCTGGTGGTGCCGGCCGAATACCTCGAAGCCGTCATCATCAAGCGCACGCCTGAAGTTCTTCATTAAGCTCCAGTCCCGCCACCGCCGCGCGCACGCATGGCGGTTGGTGGCAGGACGGCGCGGCAGTACAATCGAACGCATCCAACCGAGAAAGGGTGCCATGCGTTCTGCCGCCGCCGTCTTGTCCTCCCTCCTGCTCGCCGCCCTGCCTGCCAGCGCCCAGACCGAAGTGCGGATCGGCACCGCTTCGCCGCTGTCGGGTCCCGGTGCCCACCAGGGCAAGGATATCGAGAACGGCGCCCGCATGGCGATCGACGACCTGAACGCCAAGGGCATCGCGATCGGCGGCAATAAGATCAAGTGGGTGCTGCAGGCGGAGGACGATGCCAGCGACCCGAAAACCGGCACGGCGGTGGCCCAGAAGCTGGTCGACGCGCGCGTGGCGGCGGTCGTCGGACACCTGAACTCGGGGCCGACGGTGCCTGCCTCGAAGATCTATGCCAGCGCCGGCATCCCGCAGATCTCGCCGGCCGCCACTACGCCGGTGTACACGAACCAGGGCTACAAGACCGCCTTCCGGGTGGTGGCCAACGACAGCCTGATCGGGCGCACGCTGGCGCGCCATGCGCTCGGCGCGCTCAAGGCAAAACGGATCGCCGTGATCGACGACCGCACCGCCTTCGGCCAGGGCCTGGCGGACCAGTTCGCGCGCGAAGTGCGCAGCAGCGGCGGCGGCGCCACCATCGTCAGCCGCCAGTTCACCCACGACAAGGCGACCGACTTCAGCGCCATCCTGACCCAGATCCGCGCCCAGCGCCCGGACCTCATCTTCTACGGCGGCATGGACGCGGTGGCCGGCCCCATGCTCAAGCAGATGAAGACCCTCGGGGTGCAGGCGAAATTCGTGTCCGGCGACGGCGTCTGTTCGGAAAAGCTGCCTCTGCTGGCCGGCGACGCGCTGGGCGACGACAAGGTGTTCTGCGCGGTCGCGGGCGGCGTCACCGGCGCCCAGGAGGCGCGCTTCAACGCGTTCAACGAGCGCTTCCGCCAGCGCTACGGCACGCCGGTCGAAACCTATGCGCCCTATGCCTACGACGCGGTGATGGTGTTTGCCGACGCGATGCAGAAGGCCCAGTCGATCGAACCCGCACGCTTCCTGCCGGCGCTGGCGGCCATCCGGCACGAAGGCGTCACCGGCAGCATCGCCTTCGATGCCAAGGGCGACCTGCGCGACGCCGCGATGACCCTGTACACCTACCGCCAGGGCAAGAAGGTCAAGCTGCAGGTGGTGCGCGGAAAATAATCCCGGCAGGGCAGAAGGCCCGTATTGACAGGCGTTCTGAAACAACTTGCATACAAAAATGGCCTTGGCATTGCTCCTCCAGTTCGATTAGGATCGTTCGGTTCCCAACACCAACAATTCTGGAGAGAGAGATGAAACCTAGCCTGTGCAGCACTTTGATCGCGGGGCTGTTTGCAGTGGCGTCCCACGCCGGCGCGCATGAAGCGCCGGCGACGCCCAACACCGTGGCGCCATCGGCGGCAGCCGCCGCAGCCGCATCCGGCATCGACGTCGCCGCGATGGACACCGGCGTGCGCGCACAGGATGACTTCTTCCGCTACACCCAGGGCAAATGGCTGAAGGACGTCGACATTCCGTCGGACCGTTCCAGCTGGAGCGCCTTCAGCATCGCGCAGGAGCGCGTCGAGCAGCAGGTCAGCGCCATCATCGGCGAAGCAGCGAGCCAGAAGAACGCCAAGGCCGGCTCGGAAGCCCAGAAGATGGGCGACTTCTACACCAGCTATGTGGACGAGAAGCGCCGCAATGAGCTCGGCCTGGCGCCGCTCAAGGCGGAACGCGCCCGCATCGATGCGCTGAAGGACAAGCGCGACCTGGCCGCCCTGATGGCGCGCTTCGACCGCATCGACGTCGGCGGCCCGCTCGGCATGGGCGTCGGCCAGGACAACAAGGATTCGACCCGCTACATCATGGGCATCTCGCAGTCGGGCCTGGGCATGCCGAACCGCGACTACTACCTGCAGGACGAAGCGCGCCTGAAGGACATCCGCACCAAATACCAGGCGCACATCGGCAAGATGCTGGCACTGGCCGGCCACCAGGACGCCGATGCCAAGGCTGCCCGGATCGTGGCGCTGGAAACCGAGATCGCGCGCTCGCAGTGGAGCGCGGTGGAGAACCGCGACCCGGTCAAGCGCTACAACAAGCACACCCTGGCCCAGCTGCGCACCTTGGCCCCCGGCATCGACTGGGACGCCTACCTGAAGGGCGTGGGCGCGGCCGGCAAGGTCGATGCCGTGATCGTCAGCCAGCCAAGCTATGTGGCCGCGCTCGACAAGCTGATCGCCGCGACGCCCCTGGAAACCTGGAAGTCCTATTTCGAGTTCCGCCTGCTGAGCGCCTATGCGCCTTACCTGTCGCAGCCTTTCGTCGACGAGGGCTTCGCCTTCCGCGGCGGCGTGCTGGGTGGCGCCACCGTCAACCGCCCGGTCGAGAAGCGCGCGATCGCCGAGATCAACCGCAACCTGAGCGAAGTGGTGGGCAAGGCCTACGTGGCCCAGCATTTCCCGCCGGAGCGCAAGCAGCAGGTGCTGGACATGGCGAAGAACTTCATCACCGCCTTCGGCGAAGGCATCGACCAGCTGGAATGGATGTCGCCGGAGACCAAGAAGCAGGCCCAGACCAAGCTCTCCAAGATCAACGTCAAGATCGGCTACCCGGACAAGTGGCGCGACTACTCGGGTCTGAAGATCGTACGCGGCGACCTGGTCGGCAACGTGATGCGCTCGCGCGAGTTCGGCCATGACTACATGATGAACCGCCTCGGCAAGCCGGTCGACCGCAGCGTCTGGAGCATGTCGCCGCAAACCGTCAACGCCTACTACAGCCCGACCCTGAACGAAGTCGTGTTCCCGGCCGCGCGCCTGCAGTACCCGCTGTACGACGCCAACGCCGAACCGGCGGTGAATTACGGCTCGGTCGGCATCTCGATCGGCCACGAGATCAGCCACGCTTTCGACGACAAGGGTTCGCAGTACGACGGCGACGGCAACCTGCGCAACTGGTGGACCGAGGAAGATGCGAAGCAGTTCGCGGCACGCGGCAAGGTGCTGGTGTCGCAGTACGCCGGCTACAGCCCGCTGCCGGGCTACCACCTGAACGGCGAACTGACCCTGGGCGAGAACATCGCCGACAACGCCGGTGCCATCATGGCCAGCCGCGCCTACAAGATCTACCTGAAGGGCAAGCCCGGTCCGGTGATCGACGGCTTCACCGCCGAGCAGCGCATCTTCATGGGCCTGTCGCAGGCACGCAAGGGCAAGGCGCGCGACGCGGCCCTGATCTCGCAGGTGAAATCGGACCCGCACTCGCCTTCGGAATTCCGCGTCAACGGCAGCCTGCGCAACCATCCGGGCTTCTATGAAGCCTTCGACGTCAAGCCGGGCGACAAGATGTACCTGGAGCCGAAGGACCGCGTGATCTTCTGGTAAGACCTGCGGTGCCTGCATGCGAACGCCACCCTCGGGTGGCGTTTTTTTTCAGTGTGGCGCGGGAGGAGTGACCGGCTTCGCTTCCGTGAGCGGGAAGCACTGGAAGGCCTCGACCGCGACATGAACGTCCAGGAATTCACGGAAGGCCATGATCTGGCCACCCTCGATCGTGAACACATGCACCCAGTCGCTTTCGAAATCCCGGCCGGTTTCCCTGGCGGTCCAGGCGCCGTGTCCCAGTACGACCACCTTGTTGCCCTGGGCGATGAATTCCTTCGGGCTGAGTTCGCGCGTCTCCTGCAGTTCGCTGTTCATCCGAAAATATTCCGCAACCTGTTCGCGGCCGTGCCGTCTGCCGGTGAAGCAGAGTTGGGGAACGGCAGGGATTTCCCATTCGATCTGCGGCGCCATGCACATCAGGACGTGCTCGAGATCCTTGTTGGCGAACGCCGCGTAGGCCCGGCGCACCAGCTCGACATTCTGCTGCTCGTTCATCGTCGTCTCCTGGGAGGAAGGGATGGGACATCCAGTATGATCCGGGCCGGGGAATGCGCAAGCGGCCGGAAGAGGGCATGGCGCAAAAGCGACAACGCCACCCGCAAGTGGCGTGCTCGATGAAGGCGCGGGCGAACCCGCCTAGGCGCGCGCGGCCTCGATCAGCTCGACGCGGTTGCCGAACGGGTCTTCGATGCCGGCGCGGCGCCGGCCATTGACCTGGACTTCTTCGCGCACTTCCACCCCGCGCTCGCGCAGCAGGGCGCAGTAGTCCTCGAAGTCCTCGACGGCGAAGGCCGGGTGTGCCTTCTTGGCCGGGACGAAGCCGGCCTGGCCGCCGATGTGCAGCTGGCTGCCGCCTGCCAGGAACCACGCGCCACCCGAGGCGTTCAGCGGCGCCGGCTTGGGAATCTCGGTCAGCCCCAGCACGCCGCCATAGAAGGCACGGGCGGCCTCGTCGGCGCCCGGTGGCGTGGCGACCTGGACGTGGTCGATTCCGGCGATATGGGGCATGGCGTTCTCCGCAGTGGTTGAGCGATGCGGCATTATCGCATCCGCCCGCCGCCCACTATGCCGCCTTGCATTCGGATGTTACTATTTTGCATCTTTATCAGGGAGCCGCATGGAACCGACCAGCACGACGTCCAGCCGCGATTACTGGTTCTGCCAGCTGGCCGGCTGGGGAACGCTCACCATCTTCAGCGTGCTCGGCTCTTCCTTCGGCAGCCTGCAGGCGGCGCTGCAGTTCGCGCTGGCCAAGCTGTGCGTCATGGTGACCGGGCTCGGGCTGTCGCACCTGTGGCGCATCCGGCTGCGCCGCCAGGGCTGGCTGGCGCGCACGAGCGGGCTGCCGTATGTGCGCATCGGCCTTGGGCTGGTCCTGCTTGCCATCGCCCAGACGGCTTGCCTGCTGCTGTCGGACCGGCTGTTCCGGGCCGGCGCCTTCTTCGACGACGAGCCCGCCATGCTGGCCTTTAACATCGGCCTGCTGGTGTTCCTGTGGCTGGTGGTGTTCGCGGTCTGGACCCTGTGTTACGCGGTGGCCCTGGCGCGACGCCGGGCGGACCGGTTCGAGTTCGAGAAGCTGCGCCTGGAGGTGAGCGTCAAGGATGCCGAGCTGCGCGCGCTGCAGGCCCAGGTCAATCCGCACTTCTTCTTCAATAGCCTCAACAGCATCCGCGCGCTCACCTACGAAGACGCGGATGCGGCGGCCCGTGCGATCGGCCAGCTGGCCGGCATGATGCGCTACACCCTGCAGGCGGGCCAGGCCCCGCTGGTGGCGCTGAACGACGAGCTGGCGGCGGTCGGCGCCTATCTCGAGATGGAAAAACTGCGTTTCGACGAGCGCCTGGCGGTGCAGGTCGAGGTCGCCGCCGGGCTCGGCGCCACGGCGCTGCCGCCGATGGTGCTGCAGACCCTGGTGGAAAACGCGGTGCGCCACGGCGTCGAACGCAGCAGTGGCCCGTGCCGGATCGTGATCGCGGCGCGCCGGCTGGACGGCGCCGTCGAGGTCGAGGTCGCGAACCAGGGCGGCCTGGCCGCGCACAGCGGATCGACACGGCTGGGACTGGCCAACGCGCGCGAGCGCCTGGCCATGCAGTGCGGCCCCGGCGCCGCCATCGAACTGAACGAAACCGACGGCTGGGTGCGCGCCCGCGTCATCCTTCCCAAGGCATCCCCCGCGCTGGAGGCGGCATGAACATTGTCATCGTCGACGACGAGCGCCTCGCGCGCAACGAACTGCGGCGCCTGCTCGGCGCGCACGAGGATGTCTGCGTGGTGGGCGAAGCCGCCTGCGTGGCGGACGGCATCCGCGCGGTCGAGCGCATGGAGCCGGACCTGGTGCTGCTCGATATCCAGATGCCGGACGGCAGCGGCTTCGACCTGCTGGCGGCACTACCGGCCCCACCCGCGGTGGTGTTCACGACCGCATGGGACCAGCACGCGGTGCGCGCCTTCCAGGTAAGCGCGCTCGACTACCTGCTCAAACCGATCGAGCCGGAGCGCCTGGCCCAGGCGCTGGACAAGCAGCGCCGCCGCATGGAGGCGACGCCGCTGGCGGCCAGGACAGCCACCGACGGCAAGGTCTTCATCCAGGACGGCGAACGCTGCTGGCTGGTGGAACTCGACCAGATCATGCTGTTCGAATCGGAGGGCAACTACACCCGCGTCCACTTCGACGGCCAGCGCCCGCTGCTGCTGCGCTCCCTGGTGCAGCTCGAAGCGCGCCTCGATCCGGCCCGCTTCATGCGCGTGAGCCGCAGCCGCATCGTCAACATGTCTTTTGTTGACGGCATCAAGCCCTCGACGGCCGGTGGCCTGACCCTGATGCTGCCGGACGGCCTGCAGGTGCCGATGTCGCGCCGCCGCAGCGTGCTGTTCCGGCAAAGCGCCCAACTCTGAGTCAGGGTTGCGCCACCGTGCGCCGGTTGTCGTCGGCGTTGCGGTCAATCAGCAGGCCGGAAGGGTCGAGCACCACCGCGGCCGGGCGCTGGTCGAGGACCAGCAGCACGGTCGGCTTCGCACCGGACAGCCGGTGCACGGCGCGGTGCAGGGTGGCGCCGTCCTTGCCCTCCACCGCGATCTCGATCGGCTCGTCGTCGTTGCGCGCCACCTCGCGGCCCTGCGCATCGAGCTCGTGCTTGCCCAGTTGCAGTGCCAGCCTCAGTTCCCAGCGGCCGTCGCTACGTAGGGAGCTCGTCGCCTCCAGCACCCGGTTGTCGTACAGGACCACGCGCTCGAACAGGTCGGCCAGCAGCTCCTGGCGCTCGCCTGGCGTCACCGCGCGCAGGCGCGCCAGCAGGTCGGCGCTGGTGACCCAGGGGGCGCCGCGGTAGCGGGTGTCGGCGAGCAGGCCGCGCAGCGCGGCGTTGACGGCCGCCTCGCCGATCTCGTGTTCCAGCCGCGCCATCGCGAGGCTGCCCTTGCGGTACTGGAGCCAGGTCTCGTTGCCGACCCGTGCAAGCGGCGTTTCAGGGACGTTTGCCGCGCCGCGGCTGCGCAGGTAGTCGTCGAGGTCGAAGCGCAGGATACGCGCCATCGCGGCCTCGCCGTCGCGCGCACGCAGCGCCATCAGGGCCGTGTACTCGGCCAGCGTCTCGGTGATGAGGCCTGCGCCTTCGACGTTGGCGGCGATGACCTGGTCGCCCCACCACTGGTGCGCCACCTCGTGCGCCGTCACGTAGAACACGTGGTTGACGCTGTCGCGGTCGCGCAGGTCGTTGATGAAGCCGAGCGACTCCGAGAACGGGATGGTCATCGGATAGCTGCGCGCATGGCTCTGGTAGCGGGGCGTTTCCAGGATGCGCAATTCCTTGTGCGGGTAGGGACCATAGTGGCGGGCGTGGTAGTCCAGCGCCGCGGTGGCTCCTGCCAGCATGCGCTCGACGTTCCAGGCATGCTTTGGATCGTGGAAGACCTTGACCGCGACGCCCTGCCAGTTCGCTTCGCGCACCGTCCAGCGCGCCGACTGCCAGGAGAAGAAGGGCAGGGCCGGACGCGCCATGCGGTAGTGGAAGTAGCGGCGGCCGCCGCGCTCCCAGCTGCGCAGCAGCTCGCCCGGCGCCACCGCCACCTGCTCGAGGCTGGTCGATACCGTGGTCTCGAAGTCGGCCAGGCCGCCGCCGAAGCCGTACATGGCCAGGTAGCTCTGCGTGCGGGCCTCGTGCTGGTCGCGGGCGGCCATGCCCTGTTGCTTGCCCAGGCCGCGGCGCTGGCGTTCGGCGGCATCGCCGATCTCGAGCGAGGCGTTGTAGCCGAAGCGCGGGAACAGGTCTTCGATCGAGAACAGGGTGCCGTTCCGGTTCACCAGTTGCGGCGCGCCGTCGTTGGTGAAGCCGGGCTGGCGTACCCGTACCGAGAAATCGAAGCGGAGCGTGGCGCCAGGGGCCAGCGGCTGCGCCAGTTCCAGCTCGCGTACGCCGAGGCGCGCATCCTCGCGCAGGACAAGGTAGGGAGCCAGCGCCGCGATGCGGGTCTCGACGCCCGGGGTGTTGTGGACGCGCAGGACCGAAATCGGCGCCGCACCGCTGTTCTTGAGCAGGTAATGGCCGCGGATGTCGACCGCTTGCCCGGCCGGGTCGATGTCGACTTCGGTGCGGATGGCGGCGATGTCCGGGTGCGGCAGGTACCGGGTCTGGCCGTAGCGCTTTTCGTAATCGGCGCGCGCATCGAGCTGCTGCGCGCGCGTTTCGAAGCGGTTCAGCACATGGGTGTTGTAATAGATCCATGCGCCACTGCCGATCCACACGAAAACGGCGATGCCCAGCGCCGGGCGGTTCACGCGCGCCGCGCGCCGGCGGCCGTCCCGCAGCTGGACCAGCACCAGCAGCACGGCGGCAAAGGCGAGCCAGTAGAGGGCGAACCAGCTCCAGCCGGCCAGGTAGTGGCCGTAGCCGTTCATGTCGGAGTACTGCAGCGCCGGCAGGGAAGCGAAGCGTAGCAGATTGTCTTCGACCCCGAGCATCTCGAGCAGCGCGCCGGAGCAGATGAATGCCAGGCCGAGCACGTGGCCGAGGTACTTGTTCCTGACAACCGTGTGGACCGCCAGCAGCGCCATCGCCATCAGCGCATACGGCAGCGCGCCGACCAGGGTGCCTTGCAGGTAGAGCAGCGGTTCGATCGCGGCGCCGCCCTTGAGCAGCTGGAGGGCGATCGCCACCGGCACGCCGGCCAGCAGGAAGCAGGCGACGACGGCGAACAGTGCGCCGGCCCGCGCCAGCAGCGGCGCCCAGGCGGGCAGCGGCAGGGCATCGACCAGGTCGGCCATGCGGCTCTGGCGGTCCTTGTGCACCAGCTCCGCGCTGAAGAACAGCAGCACCAGCGGCAGCACGATGTGCAGGCCGCCGGCCAGCTCCTCGAGCATCAGGTAGGTCAGCGGGTAAGGCCGGCTGTCGAAGCGCACGCCGCCGGCAAACACGTTGACGACGAAGTTGACGAGGCCGAGCAGCAACATGACCAGGAAGGGCGTGCTGCGCAGGATCGAACGCGCATCGACGCGCAGCATGCTCCAGCAGCGGACCCAATCGGAGGCGCCGCCTACCTGCACGGCATCGCGGCGCGGCGCCACCGGCGCGGCCGGGACCGCGATCGCCGCCAGGGGGGCGGCAGGGCGGCGCCCGCGGCGTCTGGAACTGCCGGCGCGCTGCGGCTTGAACAGCGCCACGGTGGCGGCCAGCAGCGCCAGCGCCACGGCCGACCACAGCACGCGGTTCGCCAGCAGCAGGCCGGCCAATTCCGGCAGGCGGGTATTGCGTTCGGCGCTGGTGTAATAGCGGGTGGACTGGGCCAGGGCGCGGATCCCGAACGGATCGAGCAGCACCGCCAGGCGCGAGTCGCCCGCGCCGCCCAGCAGCCCGGCCGCGCCCCACAGGGTGAGGAAGGCCAGCACGCCGACGTAGACCATCATCAGCGAGCGCGTGGTCGCCGCCAGCAGTATCAGGAGGGCGGCGACGAACAGCAGGTTGGGCAGCACCAGCACCAGCAGGCTCCAGACGTAGGGAAGGAGGGAGAAGGGGCCGACGCGCGCCGGGTCGACGTAGGGCATCACCGATCCGGCCGCCATCGCGAGCGTGGCCAGCACGAAGATCAGGAGGCAGGCGGACAGCCCGGCCAGGAAGCGCCCGCCCAGGTAGTCGCGCTTGCGCATCGGCGTGGCATACAGCATGTCGGCGATGCCGCTGTCGCCGTCACGCAGCACGGTGCCCGCGACCAGGGCGGTGACGAGCAGCAGCGAGATCATGCTCAGGATGCCGAGCTGGTGGGCGATCACGCCGGGGGCGTTCATGAGCGTATTGCCGATCGGGCCGCCGATGCGCACGCTGGTGCCGGCCGTGAGGAAGGCCACCAGCACCAGCGGCAGCGTGACGATCCACAGGAGCGGCTGGCGTAGCTGGTAGCGCAGGTCGAACTTGAAGAATTCGGTCCACATGGCGGCTCCTCAGGCGGCGCTGCGCAGTTGCAGGAAATACAGGTCTTCCAGGTCGGGCGCGACGCGCTGGAAGCCGCTGTCCGGCTGCCTGGCCGCGTACACCTTGATCTGCGGACGGCCGCCCACCAGGCGCGTCGACAACACCTGGTACTTGCGCTGGCACTCCGGCAGCGCGGCGTCGCTGACGCTGCTGCACCACACGCGCTCGTCCAGGGTGGCGATCGCCTCCTTCGGCTCGCCCTGCAGCAATACCCGGCCTTTGGCGATCATGGCCATGCGCTGGCACAGGTCGGTCACGTCCTGCACGATATGGGTCGAGAGGATGACCACCACGTTTTCTCCGATGCGCGCCAGCAGGTTGAGGAAGCGGTTGCGTTCGTCCGGGTCGAGGCCGGCGGTCGGTTCGTCGACCATCACCAGGCGCGGCGAGCCGAGCAGGGCTTGCGCGATGCCGAAGCGCTGGCGCATGCCGCCGGAATAGCCGCTGACGGCGCGCTTGCGCGCGTCCCACAGGTTGGTCTGCTGCAGCAGGGCCTCGACTGCTTCGCGGCGTTCGCCGCGGCCGGCGATTCCCTTGAGCACGGCGAAGTGGTTCAGCAGCTCGAGCGCGCTGACGTTCAGGTAGACGCCGAAGTCCTGCGGCAGGTAGCCGAGCTGGCGGCGCAGCGCCTGCGGCTCGCGCAGCACGTCGACGCCGTCGAAACGGATGCTGCCGCTGTCGGGAGCCTGCAGGGTGGCGATGGTGCGCATCAGGGTCGACTTGCCGGCCCCGTTCGGTCCCAGCAGGCCGAACAGGCCGGCGGGAATCTCCAGGCTGATGTCGTCGCTGGCGCGCACGCCGTTGGCGTAGGTCTTGCTCAGGTGTTGGATGGACAGCATGGTGCGGCTTCCTTGAAGTCATGGTCGAGCATGCAAGGTAAGCGCGCGGCGGGTGGGCGGCGAGCGGCAATGGATGAGCGTACGGGCGGCGTGATGAACGGTCGTAAAGGCGGATGAGCGGCGGGAACTGCAGCCCGCATCGGACAGCCCGGCGCAGGCCGGAACCAACGGTCCTGGCGCAGGTCTCAATGCTGTTATCGCCGGCGTCGGCACGTCGGCTTCTTGCATGTCCGGAAGGGATTCGAGCATGGGTGTGCATGACGACACCATTCCGGTGGAACTGGAGAAATCCTGCGCACAGGAGCCGATCCATCTGCTGGGCACCATACAGTCCTACGGCTTCCTGATGGCGGTGGACGTGGCGAGCCGCTGCATTGTCCAGGTCTCCGCCGGCATCGTGCGCCACTGGCCGGGACTGCAGGATGCCGCTGCGCTGGTCTCGCAGCCGCTCTCCGACTGGGTGGCCGCCACCGGGGGACCCGATACACCCGATCTCGCCGCGCTGCCGGCAACCCATCCCGCGGCCATGCCCTGGCGCCCCCGCTTCGAGCAGACCGGCCCCGGGCCGGCGCAGCAGACCGCGCAATGGGAATGCCTTGGCCACCGGGTTGGCGGGGTGGCAGTGCTCGAATGGCTGCCCGTGAACAGCAGCGCGGATGAGCTGTTGCGGCAGAACCAGGTGTTTGCCGATTTCGGAGAGGTCATCGCCCGCCTGCGCCGCGCCGAGGGACTCGAGGCATTCTTTTGCGAATGCGTGAAGGTGATGCAGGACATCAGCGGCTTCGACCGGGTGATGATCTATCGCTTCCTGCCCGACGGAAGCGGTGAAATCGTCGCCGAACATACTGCCCCGGAGTATCAGCGGAAATACCTGGGATTGCGCTTTCCCGCGTCCGACATTCCCAGCCAGGCAAGGCGGCTCTACCTGACCAACAAGTTGCGCGTGCTGGCCGATGTCGAAGCCTCGATGGATGCGCTGCTGCCTCCCGCACTGCCCAATGGCGAAGCGCTCGACCAGAGCCACTGCCTGTTGCGCGGCCTGTCCCCGGTGCACCTGGTCTACCTGCGCAACATGGGTGTGCGGGCCACGCTGACCCTGTCGATCGTGTTCGACGGCAAACTGTGGGGGCTGATCGCCTGCCACCACCACCATCCCAGGACGCCTCCGCTCCAGATCCGGGAAGGCATGCGCCAGCTGTCGGAACTGCTGGCGGAAATCGCCAACATGCGTATCGAGTCCCTGTCGCGCCTGGAAGCGGTCCAGCATCGCCTGATGCTGGACGGCTTGCTGAACGAGTTCCACCAGGCATTGATCCAGGATGGCGACATTCCCAACCTGCTGGAATTGTGGATGCCCAGGCTCTTGACGGCATTCCATGCGAACAGCATGGGCGTGCAGATCGGTACGCTCGCCTGCGTCGGCGGACCGGGACAGCGGCAGGGGTCCACGCACCAGATCCTCGACGAGGTGGCGGCGCGCCTGGATAGTCAGGATCGCAGCCCGCGCGAAGGCATGTGGGACGACCTGTTGACCTCGAAAAAACATGCGCTGGGCTTCCTGCCGGAGGCGGCGGGCCTGTTGCTGGCGCAGCGGTATGAGGAAGACATCATCTTCTGCTTCGTGACCCGGCAGGAAGTGGTGCGCGAGGTGCGCTGGGGCGGCGAGCCCGTCAAGGAGATCGTTTCCCTTCCCGATGGGCGCGTGCGCCTGGAACCGCGGCGCTCCTTCGCCGTGTGGCAGCAGTCGGTGCGGGGCCATTCCGATCCCTGGCTGGAGACTGATGCCGAAGCACTGCAGAACCTGCTCCGGATGCTGAGCGAGGTGAACAAGCTGCAGGTCAACCGCAAGATGCAGGAAACCCTGCACTGGCGCGCCCACCACGACCACCTCACCGGACTGTACAACCGCCGGGCCATGGAGGACGAGGTCTCGCGGCGCCTGGAGGACAGCCAGTACGACAGCGCGCTGATGCTGCTGGACCTCGACCACTTCAAGAAGATCAACGACACTTATGGGCACGAAACCGGCGACCTGGTGCTGCAGCAGCTGAGCCTGAGGCTGAAGGCGGTGATGCGTGAATTCGACCTGCTGGCGCGGCTGGGCGGGGACGAATTCATGGTGTTGCTGCGCATTCCGCATCCGCATGCCGCCACGGCCCTGACCTTTGCCGAACGCCTGCACCAGGCCGTCGCCACCCCGTTCGACATCCGGGGGCAGCACTTCCGCCTGGGGATTTCCGTCGGCATCGCGATCCCGCCCGGCCATGGCCGCACGGTCAGCGAACTGCTGCGGCACGCCGACCTGGCGCTGTACCAGGCCAAAGCCCAGGGGCGCTGCCGCAGCGTGGTGTTCGAACTGGCGATGGCGGACGACCAGCGCGACCATTACCTGCTCGAACGCGACCTGGACGAGGCGGTGGAGCGCAACCAGCTGTCGCTGGTGTTCCAGCCCAAGGTGGACCTGATCAGCCGCAAGGTAGTCGGCCTGGAGGCACTGGTGCGCTGGAACCACCCGACGCGGGGACAGAGCAGTCCCAACGCATTCATCCCGATCGCCGAACACAGCGACCAGATCATCCGGATCGACCGCTGGGTCATGCGCAAGGCCATTGCCGAGCAGGCCCACTGGCGGTCCCACGGTCTGGCGAAGCTGCCGATCGCGATCAACCTGTCGATCGCGGACATCCTGTCGCCGAACCTGGTGGACTACCTGACCGGACTGCTGGAAGAATATGGGGTGCCGCCGGCGGCCCTGGAAATCGAGGTGACCGAATCCTGCTTCATGCGCCAGCTCGACCAAACCCGCAGCGTCCTGCGCGCCCTGAACAAGGCCGGCGTCGCCACCTCGCTGGATGACTTCGGCACGGGCTTTTCCTCGCTGAGCTACCTGCGCCAGCTGCCCTTGCAGTGCCTGAAGATCGACCAGTCCTTCACCCAGAACATGCTGCAGGACCCGAACGCGGAAAAGCTGACCCAGGCTATCGTCGCCATGGGCAATGCGCTGAAGATGACGGTCGTGGCCGAAGGCGTGGAAAGCAGGGAGCAGATGAACTGGCTGCTCGCCCATGGCTGCCATATCGGCCAGGGCTATTTCTTCAGCCCGCCGGTGCCGCCCGAAGACGTGGCTCAGGTGATCGAACGCATCGAGGTGAGATTGAGCGCTTGAGGACTGGTTGCGGCCCGGACTGCTGTGCTACTCTCACAGTTTGTCCAACAAGCAACAGGCCACCATGCGCTCTCTGCTTCCCGCTCTCGCCGCCGCCGTCCTGCTGGCCAGCTGCGCCACCGCTCCGCCACCCCTTGACGCCCGCGACAGCTTCATGGCCACGCTGCAAGGCATGTGCGGCCAGCGCTTCGAAGGCGCGCTCTCGTATGCGATCGATCCCAACAGCGAATTCGCCAACAAGACCATTTCGACCGAGGTCGTCTGTACAGCGGATGCGGTACGGATGCCGGTGCAGGTCGGTGAAAACCGCTCGCGCACCTGGATCTTCACTCGTCCGCCGGCAGGGCTGGAGCTGCGCCACGACCACCGCCACCCGGACGGCACTCCGGATACGGTGACCATGTACGGCGGCATGGCGAAGGAAGGCGGCAGCGCCCGCTCCCAGGCCTTCCTGGCCGATGCCTATACCGCCAAGCTCGTTCCCGGCGCCGAGACCAATGTCTGGACCGTCAGCCTCAGCCAGGATGGCAGCGTGCTGACCTATCGCCTGGACCGTCATGACAAGCCACGCGCGGAATTCGTCCTCAAGCGCGTTTCCGGCTGATTTTTTCTTCAACCACGACCTTCGTCGCCTGAACACAAGGGTATGCAATGGCCGAACAAACGCTGACGCAAACGCAAGCACCCGCCGGGAAAACCGGCGCACTGAACCGCATCCTGAACCTGATCGAAAAGGTCGGCAACAAGCTGCCCGATCCCGCGATCCTGTTTGCCCTCCTGCTGGCCGTGGTCTGGCTCACATCCTGGGCGATGTCGGGCATGGTGTTCACCGAGATCGATCCGCGCTCCGGCCAGGCCATCCAGGTCAAGAATCTGCTGGCGCCCACTGCCCTGACCGATTTCACCGCGCGCATGGTCAACACCTTCGTCACCTTCCCGCCGCTGGGCGTGGTGCTGGTGGCGATGCTGGGCCTGGGCGTGGCGGAATATACCGGCTTCATCAACGCCGGCCTGCGCAAGATCCTGTCCATTACGCCCAGGCGCCTGCTCACGCCGGTGCTGGTCGCCGTCGGCGTGCTGAGCCACATCGCCGTCGATGCCGGCTACGTGCTGGTGATCCCGCTGGGCGCCGTCATCTTCTACGCCGCCGGACGCCATCCGCTGGCCGGCATTTCGGCCGCCTTCTTCGGCGTGTCGGGCGGCTTCTCGGCCACCTTCTTCCTGCCTTCCAGCCTCGATCCGCTGCTGGCCGGCCTGACCCAGGTGGCCGCGCGGCTCTCGTCCGATCCGGCTGCCGCCGCGATCGTCATCAACCCCCTGAACAATTTCTACTTCACGACGGCATCGCTGTTCCTGGTGATCGGCGTCGGCTGGTTCCTGACCGATAAAGTCATCGAGCCGCGCCTGAAGAAGACGGCGGCCATCGATGCCGATCCGGCCGACCTGCCCAAGATGGATGACTTGCAGCCCCGGGAGCGCAAGGGCTTGCGCTGGGCCGGCCTGGCGATGGTCGCCAGCCTGGCGCTGCTGGCATGGTCGATCGTGCCGGAAGGCTCGGCATGGCGCGCGCCGGACACGCGCGAGATCACGCATGCGGGGGCGCCCCTGATGCAGTCGATCGTCCCGCTGATCTTCATCTTCTTCCTGATTCCGGGCGTGGTGTACGGCTACGTCGCCGGCACCGCGAAGAACCACCGCGACATCGTCAAGGGGATGAGCCATGCCATGAGCGGCATGGGCTACTACGTGGTCATGGCCTTCTTCTGCGCGCAGTTCATCTTCGCCTTCGGCCAATCGAACCTGGGCGCGCTGCTGGCGATCAAGGGCGCCTTGTGGCTGAAGGAGATGGCTTTCCCGATGGGCGTCACCCTGGCCGGCATCGTGCTCCTGACGGCATCGGTCAACCTGTTCATCGGCTCGGCCTCCGCCAAGTGGGCGCTGATCGGCTCGGTGATGGTGCCGATGCTGATGGAACTCGGCGTCTCGCCGGACTTCACCCAGGCCGCCTACCGCGTGGGCGACTCCTCGACCAACATCATCACGCCGCTGCTGCCTTACTTTCCGCTGATTATCGTGTTCTGCCGAAAATATGTGCAGTCGACCGGCATCGGCACGCTCATCGCCCTGATGCTGCCGTACTCGGTGGCGATGCTGGTATGCTGGACCGCGTTCCTGCTCGGCTTCTGGGCGCTGGACATTCCGCTGGGCGTCGGCTCGACCTACACCTACCCGGCGGCAAGCTGAAGGCATTAACGTTAATCGCTACGACATGGAGACTCGTTTGAAATACGCTACCCTAGTTCTGATGGGCCTTGCGGTTACCGCCGCGCAGGCCGCCGACGGTCCACGCTTCGATCCCAAGCGCCTGGCCCAGGACGTCAAGACCTTGTCCTCGGACGAATTCGAAGGCCGCGGCCCCAACACCGCGGGTGAAACCAGGACGGTCGATTATCTCGTGCAGCAGTTCAAGGCGGCCGGCCTGCAGCCGGGCGGCGACCTGAAAGACGGCAAGCGCGCCTGGACCCAGGACGTGCCCCTGGGCCGTTTCGAGATCAAGGGGCCGGTCAAGCTGACCCTCACCCAGGGCGGCGCCAGCCGCGAGCTGAAGCAGGGACCGGACATGGCCGTGCGCGCCTCGATGAGCGGCCTGAAGCAGGTATCGTTCAAGGACGCGCCGCTGGTCTTCGTCGGCTACGGCGTCACCGCGCCGGAACGCAAGTGGGACGACTTCAAGGGCGTGGACCTGAAGGGCAAGCTGGCGGTGGTCCTGATCAACGATCCGGATTTCGAAACCGGACAGGGCGAGTTCGGCGGCAAGGCGATGACCTATTACGGCCGCTGGACCTACAAGTACGAAGAGATGGCGCGCCGCGGCGCGCTCGGCACCATCATCGTGCACGAGACCGCGCCGGCCTCCTACGGCTGGCCGACGGTGCAGAACTCGAATACCAACGTCATGTACGACGTGGTGCGCAAGGAGCCGCGCAAGTCGCACGCGCCGATGGAAGCCTGGGTCCAGCGCGACCTGGCGGCCTCGATGTTCAAGGCGGCCGGCCTCGATTTCGAGGCGGTCAAGAAGCAGGCCCAGACCCGCGACTTCAAGCCGGTCGAGCTGAAGGGCGTCAAGCTGTCGGCCGACTACACCACCGATTCCCAGGTCGTCACCTCGAAGAACGTGGTCGCGATCCGCGAGGGCAGCAAGCAACCGAAGCAGGTTGTGATCTACAGCGGCCACTGGGACCACCTGGGCGTGGGCCAGCCGGACGCCAAGGGCGACAAGATCTATAACGGCGCGGTGGACAATGCCACCGGCATCGCCGCCATGCTGGAACTGGCGCGCGTCTACGCCAAGCAGCCGGCGCCGCAGCGCAGCGTCGTGTTCCTGGCGGTGACGGCGGAAGAGAAGGGCCTGCTCGGCTCGGAGTACTACGCCTCGAATCCCCTGTATCCGCTGGCCTCGACCGTGGCGGTGATCAACATGGACGCCCTGAACCCGCAGGGTCCGGCACGCGATTTCACGATCTCGGGCAGCGCCAAGCTGGAACTGCTGGACCAGCTGACGGCCAAGGCCAAGCGCTGGAACATGACGTACTCGCCGGATCCGAAACCGGAAGCCGGCTACTTCTTCCGTTCCGACCACTTCCCGTTCGCCAAGCGCGGGGTGCCGGCGATTTCCTTCGGTTCGGGCAAGAACTGGGTCGAGGGCGGCACCCAGGCCGGCATGGCGGACGAAGTGGCTTACACCGAGAAGCACTACCACCAGCCGTCGGACGAATTCAACCCGGCCTGGACCTTCACCGGCATGGCGCGTGACCTGGAGCTGCTGTATGCGCTGGGATCGGACCTGGCCAATTCCACCGGCTGGCCGAACTGGGCGCCGGAATCGGAGTTCCGCGCAGCGCGCGACAAGTCGGCGGCCGAGCGCAAGTAAGCGGCCCTGGCAGGATGAACGCCACCGTACGCGGTGGCGTTTTATTTTCTGGCGCGCCGGCGCCGGAGTCGTTCGAGGTCGTCGAGTGCCGGAACGATCGCCAGCACGCACAGGACGACGGCAAGCGGCACCGTCGACCGGTAGCCGATGTGCGCGAATCCCAGCGCGCCGATCACGCCGCCGAAGAAGAAGGACAGCACCAGCATGGTATGGATCCCGAGCCGGTCGCGGTTCGGCACGACCCTGCCGGCGCCGGGCGCCGCCCGGCGATACGCCATTTTCCCCAGTTCGATGCCGATGTCGGTGATGATGCCGGTCATGTGCGTCGTCCTGATCTCGGCCCTGGACAGCTTGGTGATCAGGGCATTCTGCAGGCCCATGATGAAACACAGCAGCATGACGGTCAGCGGCACGAACAGGCCTTCGATCGTGGCAAGGTGGCCGCCAAGCAGGCCGAAGCCGAGCAGGAGCAGGGCCTCGAGCAGCAAGGGCAGGGCGTATTCGCTATGCATGCGGCGCTGGCGCGCGTGGCTGACCATCAGGGCAGTGCAGGTGGCGCCCAGCAGGAAGGACAGGATCGCGCCGAAGCCGGCCAGTACCAGCGCATAGTCCCCCAGCGCTAGGTGATCCGCTATGCCCGACACGATACCGGTCATGTGCGAAGTGTACTGCTGCACGGCGAGAAAACCGCCCGCGTTGATGGCGCCCGCAATAAATGCCAGGGTGACACCGAGATGCCTGTTGGCATCGACGCTGCGCTTGTGCCCGGTAAGGCGTCTGGCAAAATGGATCGGCACGGCTTGCCTACCCCTTGGCTGTTCGACAGGATGGATGAACCTATCTTAAGTCATCTTGCCTGGTTGCACAAAAGTAGGGCTCAGCTCTTGCGCACAAACTCCGTTTTCAGGCTCATTGCGCCGAAACCCTCGATCTTGCAGTCGATGTCGTGGTCGCCCTCGACCAGGCGGATATTCTTGACCTTGGTTCCCTGCTTGACCACGCCGCCCCCGCCTTTCAGCTTGAGGTCCTTGATGACGGTGACGCTATCGCCGTCCTGCAGGATATTGCCGGAAGCGTCGCGCCAGACCCGGGCGGCTTCAGGCGCTTCGCCCTGCACCGGCCACTCGTGGGCGCATTCCGGGCAGACGTACTGGCCGCTGCCATCTTCATAGGTGAGGGTGGACTGGCATTGGGGGCAGGGAGGCAGGGTATGCATGGAAGACCTTTGAAAGCAAAAACGCCACCCGAGGGTGGCGTTCTTTAATTCTTGGTGGCCCGGGGCGGAATCGAACCACCGACACAAGGATTTTCAATCCTCTGCTCTACCAACTGAGCTACCAGGCCAAGAGAGGCATGATTATAGCCAGCGATTCTCATCCGCGCAAGCCCCCATGCGCACGCTGCGGCCGGGAAGGGCCTGTGGCACGCTTCAGATGCCCGAGCGCTGTTGACATCTCGCTATAATGTGTTTCATGACTACCACCTCCGCCCAGTACCGCAGCGACGTCTGCATCGTCGGCAACGGCGCCATCGCCAAGACTGCCGCCCTCGGTTTTGCCCAGTCGGGATACAGCGTCACCCTCCTGGTGCCGCCGGCGCGTCCGGCGCCAGAGACGCCGAGCACCTCGGCGGCGGAAAAACCCTGGGACGTGCGTGTCTATGCCCTCAACCACACGGCCCACGACCTGCTGGCATCGCTCAAGGTCTGGGGCGCCCTCGACCTGGCGCGGGTGCAGCCGGTCGATGCGATGGATATCAAGGGCGACGGCCAGCAGGGCGGCAACCTGGGCTTCGATGCCTTCGGCGCCCACGTCGGCACCCTGGCCTGGATCGTCGAGGACAGCAACCTGAACGGCGCGCTGGACGCGGCGCTCAAGTTCGCCGCCAACGTCCAGATGGTGTCCGGCTGCGCCTGCGACCTGACCTGCAGCGAGCTGGGGGCCGCGGTGCTGCTGGAAGACGGCACGAAAATCGCCTGCGAACTGGTGGTCGGCGCCGACGGGCGCGAATCCTGGGTGCGCGGCCAGTGCGACATCGGCGTCGATTACCGCATGTACCACCAGCGCGCCATCGTCACCAATTTTGCCTGCGACAAGCCGCACCACGGCGTGGCCTACCAGTGGTTCACCTGCGCCGACGGCATCATCGCGCTGCTGCCGCTGCCGGGCAACCGCGTCTCGCTGGTCTGGTCGGCCCCGGAAACCCTGGCCGACACCCTGATGGACGAGTCGCTCGGCGAACTGGCGATCCGCCTGGCCGAATACGCCGACGACAAGCTCGGCACCCTGCGCCCCTTGCTGCCGGAAGCCGTCAAGGCGGTGCCGCTGGCGCTGGTGCGCCCGCACTCGCTGGTGGCGCCGCGCGTCGCCCTGGTGGGCGACGCCGCCCACGCGGTACATCCGCTGGCCGGCCACGGCATGAACCTGGGCTTCGGCGACATCGTCGACCTGCTGCAGGTGCTGCGCGAACGCGAAGACCGGCGCGGCATCGCCGACGGACGGGTGCTGGCGCGCTATGCCCGCAAGCGCAAGGAAGACGTGCTGCTCATGCAATGGGCCACCGACGGGCTCGAACGTTTGTTCGGCGCCAACCTGGAACCGGTACGCGTCGTGCGTAATTTCGGATTAAACTTGCTCGATAAATTGCCTTCGGTAAAGCGTCGCCTGATGGCGCATGCGATGGGCAAGTAAATCTATTAAGGAATTTGTCATGTTGAAAACCAAGGTTGCCGTCCTGCTGGCGACGGGCCTGCTCGCATCTTGCGTGGAAGCGCAGAACACCACCGAAGCGACGATCAAGAAGGCGCTCGAACCGCGCCTGGGCGGCGCCAAGATCGAATCGATCCGCGAGACGCCCTACAGCGGCCTGTACGAAGTGCGCGTGGCAGGCGACATCCTGTATACGGACAAGAAGGGCGACTACCTGTTCATCGGCCACGTCTACGACACCAAGACGTCGACCAACCTGACCCGCGCCCGCATCGAGGAGGTCAACAAGATCAAGTTCAGCGAGCTGCCGCTGGAGCTGGCGCTCAAGCAGGTCAAGGGCAACGGCAAGCGTGTCATCGCCGTGTTCGAGGATCCGAACTGCGGCTACTGCAAGCGCCTGCGCCAGACCACGCTCAAGGAAATCGACAACGTCACGATCTACACCTTCATGTACAACATCCTGTCCGAGGATTCGTTCGTGAAGTCGAAGAACATCTGGTGCGCCGCCGACCGCGTCAAGGCCTGGGACGACTGGATGATCAACAACAAGCTGCCACCGGCGGCGCCAGCCGGCTGCGAATCGCCGAACGACCAGGTCGTGGCCCTCGGCCAGAAGCTGCGTATCCAGGGCACGCCGGCCATCTTCTTCACCGATGGTTCCCGCATCCCGGGTGCGATCGACCTGAAGGGGCTGGAAGCCAAGCTGCAGTCGCTGAAGTAAAAACCGTAGGGTGGACGGCTATGCCGTCCGCGCGTTCAACTAGTGCATGCGTCATGGCAGTGCTCCTGCTGGTTGAACGCGCGGGCGGGGGACCCGCCCACCCTACGAAAAACGATAACAACAACGTAGTCCAAACAGGGAGCAGTACATGGTCACCTTGAACATCAACGGGCGCGACCTCCAGGTCGACGCCGACCCCAGCACGCCCATCCTCTGGGCACTGCGCGACAACCTCGACATGACGGGCACCAAGTTCGGCTGCGGCGCGGCGCTGTGCGGCGCCTGCACCGTGCACCTGGACGGCAACCCGATCCGCTCCTGCGTCACGCCGATATCAAGCGCGCAGGGCATGAAGATCACCACCATCGAAGCGATGGAAAACGACAAGGTCGGCAAGGCCGTGCAGGACGCCTGGGTCAAGCACGACGTGCCGCAGTGCGGCTACTGCCAGAGCGGCCAGGTGATGAGCGCCGTGGTCCTGCTGCGCACCAACAAGCGCCCGAGCGACGCCGACATCGACAACGCGATGAGCGGCAACATCTGCCGCTGCGGCACCTACCAACGGATCCGCGCGGCCATCAAGGATGCCGCCACGACCCTGGCCTGAGGAGAGCGCGATGAAATTCGACTGGATCGATCGCGCCGCCGCCGCGCGCGCCGCCGGCGCCGGCTTGTCGCGCCGTGGCTTCCTGAAGACCGCGGGCGCCGCCACCGGCGGGCTGGTGCTCGGCTTTACGCTGCCGGGCGCGCATCGCTTCGCGCAAGCCACCGAAGCCAAGGTCTACGCACCGAACGCCTTCCTGCGCGTGGCGCCCGACAACACCATCACCGTCATGGTCAACCGCCTCGAATTCGGCCAGGGCGTGCACACCTCGCTGCCGATGCTGATCGCCGAGGAACTCGACGCCGACTGGTCGCAGATGCGCGGCGAACTGGCCCCGGCCGGCGATGTCTACAAGGATCCGGCTTTCGGCATGCAGATCACCGGCGGCTCGGGCAGCATCGCGCACGGCTTCACGCAATACCGCGAGATCGGCGCGCGCGCCCGCGCCATGCTGGTCGCCGCCGCGGCCGAGCAGTGGAAGGTCGATCCTGCCAAGTGCACGACCTCGAAGGGCATGGTGCTCGGCCCGAACGGCCAGAAGGCGAGCTACGGTTCGCTGGCCGAGGCCGCGATGAAGCAGCCGGTGCCCGCCACCGTGGTGCTGAAGGAGCCGAAAGCCTACCGCTACATCGGCAAGCCGATGCGCCGCATCGATGCACGCGCCAAGTCGAGCGGCCGCCAGCAGTTCGGCATCGACTTCACGCCGGAGAATGCCCTGACCGTGCTGGTGGCGCGCCCGCCGGTGTTCGGCGCCAAAGTAGCAAAGTTCGATGCCGCCGCCGCGCGCGCCGTGAAGGGCGTGGTCGACGTGCTGGAAGTGGATCTGGACCGTGGCGCCCGCGGCGTCGCCGTGTTCGCGAAAGGCTACTGGCCGGCAAAGCAGGGCCGCGAGGCGCTGCAGGCCGAGTGGGACACGAGCGGGCTCGAGAAGGTCAGCAGCGCGCAGCAGCTGGAAGAATTCCGCAAGCTGGCCAAGGCCCCGGGCGGCGCGCTCGCGCGCAAGGCCGACGTATCGCAGCTGGCCGGCGCTGCCCACAAGATCTCGGCGGTCTATGAGTTCCCCTACCTGGCGCATGCGCCGATGGAGCCGCTCAACTGCGTGGTCGACCTGAAGCTTGACTCCTGCACGATCTGGGCCGGCACCCAGTCGCAGACGGTCGACCAGCAGGTGGCGGCAGGAATCCTCGGCCTCAAGCCGGAGCAGGTGACGATCAACACCATGATGGCCGGCGGAGGCTTCGGCCGCCGTGCGGTGCTGGCATCGGACTGGGTCGGCGACACGGTCCGCATCGCCAAGGCCTGGCGTGCGCTTGGGAAGAGCGGCCCGGTCAAGCTGGTGTGGAGCCGCGAGGACGACATCCGCGGCGGCTACTACCGCCCGTCCTACGTGCACCGCGCCTACCTGGGCATCGACGGCAAGGGCCGGATCGTGGCCTGGGACCACAAGATCGTCGGCCAGTCGATCATGACCGGCACCATGTTCGAGCAGGGCATGGTCAAGGACGGCGTGGACGGCAGCACGACCGAGGGCATGGGGGCGCCCTACGACGTGCCGCTGAACCTGGCGGTCGAGGGCGTGAAGCAGAACGTGCCGGTGCTGTGGTGGCGCTCGGTCGGTTCGACCCATACCGCCTACGTGATGGAGACCCTGATCGACGAGGCCGCGCACATCGCCAAGATGGATCCGGTGGCCTACCGCAAGAAGCTGATGGGCGAGAAGCACCTGCGTCACCGCGCGGCGCTCGACCTGGCGGTGGCCAAGTCCGGCTACGGCACGAAAAAGCTGCCGAAAGGGGGCGCCTGGGGCGTGGCGGTGCACGAGTCCTTCGGCTCGGTGGTCGCCTACGTGGTCGAAGCCTCGGTGGTCGACGGCGTGCCGAAGCTGCACCGCGCGGTTGCGGGCGTGCACTGCAACCAGCCGGTCAACCCGCTGTCGATCGAGGCGCAGGTGCAGGGCGCGGCCCTGATGGGCCTGGGTATGACCCTGCCGGGCGCCGCGATCACGCTCAAGGACGGCGTGGTCGAGCAGCAGAACTTCGGCGACTATGTCGTCGCCCGCCACCACGAGATGCCGCAGGTCGAGGTGCACATCGTGCCGTCGAACGACCCGCCCACCGGCGTCGGCGAACCGGGCCTGCCGCCGCTGGCGCCGGCCTTTGCCAACGCCGTGTTCCGCCTGACCGGCAAGCGCCTGCGCAAGCTGCCGTTCGACCTGGCCTCGGCATAACGCAATGTCGCAGACGCGCATGTCCTTGACCGGCATCCTGCTCGCGGCCGGTCGGGGCCGCCGTTTCGACCCCGGGGGCGGGCGTAACAAGCTGCTCCAGCGGCTGCCCGGCGGCGACCTCGTGGTCGTCGCCAGCGCGCGCCGCCTGCTCGCCTGTGTGCCGCGCGTCGTCGCGGTCGTGCCGCCGGAGGACGGCGGCGTGGGCGACATCCTGCGCGCACTCGGCTGCGAGGTCACCGTGTGCCCGGACGCCGATACCGGCATGGGCGCCTCCCTGGCCCATGCGATCCGCCACTCGCTGCCGGCCGAAGGCTGGCTGGTGGCGCTGGGGGACATGCCTTTTGTGGCGCAATCCACCCTGGACGCGCTGGTTGAGGCGGTACAGGCGGGCGCCGGCATTGCGGCGCCGGTGGTCGGTGGAAGGCGCGGCAACCCGGTCGCCTTCGGCCCCGTTCACCGCGACGCGCTGCTGGCGATGGAGGGCGACCAGGGCGCGCGCCGGCTGCTGCAGGCGCATCCGGTACATGACATCCCCGTGGCCGATCCCGGCATCCTGCAGGACATCGACACGCCCGCCGACCTGCCGGCGTGATGTATGCATGTCATTGTTTTCCAGTCGTGATCGAATCCGATTACACTAGGGAGCATATTTGGCCGCATCACCTATCGATATGAAAAAACCTTCCCAAAAAAAGAAGCCCGAGCAGCCCGCCATCCTCTACACCATCGTTCCCAAGGACCTGGCCGGCCACCTGTTCAACGTCACGGTTACGGTTGCAAGCCCCGACCCTGAGGGACAGGTATTCACGCTGCCGGCCTGGATCCCCGGCAGCTACATGATCCGCGAGTTCGCCCGCAACATCGTGCGCATCCGCGCCGAGAGCGGCGGCCAGGACGTCGCCTTGAGCAAACTGGACAAGCATTCCTGGCGCGCGGCGCGCACCAGCGGTCCCTTGACCCTGCACTACGAGGTGTACGCCTGGGACCTGTCGGTCCGCGCCGCCCACCTCGACCAGACCCATGGCTTCTTCAACGGCACCAGCGTGTTCCTGCGCGTGGTCGGCCAGGAAGCCTTGGCCCACCAGGTCGACATCCAGCGCCCGGGCGACCCGGCCGCCAAGGCCTGGCGTGTCGCCACCGCGATGAAGGAACTGGGCGCCAAGCGCTACGGTTTCGGCACCTACACAGCAAGCGACTACGACGAACTGATCGACCATCCGGTCGAGATGGGCGAGTTCGAGCTAGCCACCTTCAAGGCGCACGGCATCCCGCACGACATCGTCATTACCGGCCGCGTGCCCAACCTCGACATGGCACGCCTGCAGGCCGACCTGAAAGCCATCTGCGAAACCCAGATCGCCTTCTTCGAGCCGCACACGACACGCGCGCCGATGGAGCGCTACGTATTCATGACGATGGCCGTCGGCGACGGCTACGGCGGCCTGGAGCACCGCGCTTCCACCGCCCTGATCTGCGCCCGCGCAGACCTGCCGAGCCTGGCCAGCCCGAAGAGCGCCGAGCCGGGTGAAGGCTACCTGCGCTTCCTGGGTCTGTGCAGCCACGAATACTTCCACACCTGGAACGTCAAGCGCATCAAGCCGGCGGTGTTCGCGCCCTACGACCTGCAGGTGGAGAACTACACCCCGCTGCTGTGGCTGTTCGAAGGCTTCACCAGCTACTACGACGACCTGATGCTGGTGCGCGCCGGGATCATCGGCGAAGCGACCTATTTCAAGCTGCTGTCCAAGACCGTCGGCGGCGTCCTGCGCGGCAGCGGACGCCTCAAGCAGAGCGTGGCCGATTCGAGCTTCGACGCCTGGAGCAAGTACTACCGCCAGGACGAGAACTCGCCGAATGCGATCATCAGCTACTACACCAAGGGTTCCCTGATCGGCCTGGCCTTCGACCTGACGATCCGCGCCAGGACCAACGGCGCGAAGTCGCTGGACGACGTGATGCTGGCCCTGTGGGAACGCTTCGGGCGTGACTTCTACAGCGGCGCGGGCCGCGGCGTGACGGACGCCGAGGTCGAGGCGATCTTCGACGAGGTGGCCGGCACGCGCCTGCGCACCCAGTTCGAACGCTGGGTGCGCGGCACCGACGACCTGCCGCTGGCCAAGCTGTACGCGCCTTTCGGCGTCAAGCTGGTGGACGAACGCAAGGGTGGCAGGCCCTCGCTGGACGCCGGCATCGGCCGCGACCCGCTGGGCGCCAAGCTGACCCAGGTGCACGAAGGCGGCGCCGCGCATCGCGCAGGTCTGTCGGCACATGACGTCATCATCGCCATCGACGGCCTGCGCGCCAGCGGCAACCCGCCCAACGTGGACACGCTGCTCGGCCGCTACCGCGTCGGCGACAAGGTGACCGTGCACGCCTTCCGCCGCGACGAGCTGATGGCCTTCGACGTGACGCTGCAGGGCGACAAGCTGCCGACTATCACCCTGTCGCAGGCTGTCACCGGCAAGAAGTCGATTGCGCTCAAGCGTCCAAGCGCTGTTTAATCCCGACGTGGGCGTCTCGCAATTCGGGCCATTGGCCCGAATTACCCCACGCGTTCAACCAGAACATGCACTGAGGTTCATTTGAAGAATACCCTAATTGCTGCCGTTCTCTCGCTCTGCACCGCCTCCGCCTCCGCTCAGCTCCCCGCCCCACTCAAAACCGACATCACCACCCGCGTCAACGCCATGTACCCCTGGCTCGACACGGTCTACAAGGACCTGCACGCCAACCCGGAAATCGCCTTCCAGGAAGTGCGCACCGCCGGCAAGCTCGCCGGCGAGATGCGCAAGCTCGGCTTCGAGGTGACGGAAAAGGTCGGCAAGACCGGCATCGTGGCGGTCCTGAAGAACGGCGCCGGCCCGACAGTGCTGGTGCGTACCGAGATGGACGGCCTGCCGATGGAAGAAAAGACCGGCTTGCCCTACGCCAGCCGGGCCAAGGCCGTGAGCAACGGCGCCGAGAGCTTCGTCACCCACAGCTGCGGCCACGACGTCCACATGGCCGGCTGGCTCGGCACCGCGCGTACGCTTTCCGAGATGAAGGCCAAGTGGAAAGGCACGCTGGTCTTCATCGCCCAGCCGGCCGAGGAAATCGTCTCCGGCGCCAAGGCCATGCTGGACGATGGCCTGTTCAAGCGATTCCCCAAGCCCGACTATGCCTTCGCCCTGCATTCCTGGCCGCTGGCGCACGGCACCGTCGGCTTCAACTCCGGGCCGGTCTCGTCCAACTCGGACGCGATCGAGATCGTGTTCAAGGGCCGCGGCGGCCATGGCTCGGCGCCGGACAAGTCGGTCGACCCGATCACGATCGCCGCCCGTTTCGTGGTGGACGTGCAGACCGTGGTCAGCCGCGAGAAGGATCCGAAGGAATTCGGCGTAGTGACCATCGGCGCGATCCAGGGCGGCACGGTGGGCAACATCATCCCGGACAACGTGCAGGTGCGCGGCACCATCCGCTCGTACAGTCCGGCCGTGCGCGCCAAGCTGCTCGACGGTGTGCGCCGCGTCGCGAATGCGTCCGCCGCCATGGCCGGCGCACCGGCGCCCGACGTCCAGCTGATCAGCGGCGGCGCGGCCATCGTCAACAGCGAAGCGCTGGTGGCGAAGACCGAAGCCGTGTTCAAGGATGCCTTCGGGGCCGCCAACGCCCAGCGCATGCCCGCCATGACCGCCAGCGAAGACTTCTCGCTGTTCGTCAACGAGGGCGTGCCCTCGATGTTCTTCTTCACCGGCGTGTATGACCCGAAGGCGGTGGCTGAGGCCGAACGTGAAGGCGGCAAGCCGATCGCCTTCAACCACTCGCCGTTCTACGCGCCGGTGCCGGAACCGTCGATCAAGACCGCTGCGCAGGCGATGAGCCTGGCGGTGCTGAACGTCCTCGGCCGCTAAGCGCTATTGCGGGCCAGCCAGCGTCCTCAGCTGGAAGCGGTAGTCCCGGTCGAACAGGAAGGTTTCCGAGAAGGTCATTGCGCGGCTGTTCGCGGCAAGCAGGCCATGGGGCCGCGGCAGCGGGCCGCTGCGCAGCATCGAGGCCAGCGCCACCCGTGCGGCATTCGCGTCGCGCGAGCGCTGCACCTGCACGTCGGTTAGCCGGCCGTCCCCGTCCACCGTGATGTTGACGACCACGATCGCCGGCAGCATCGGCGGCAGGCGTCCGCTGAAGATACGGTCGGCATTGCGCTGGACGATGTGGCGCGCCACGTGCGCCTTGTAGGCGTCGAGCGTGAGGGATGGCGGTGGAGTTGGAGCGGCGGTCGGTTCGCGCTCGATGGCGATGGTACTGCGCTCTTCGACGGGAACGGGAGGAGGGGAACTGGCGCAGCCGCACAGGACTGCCAGAAGCGTCGCGAGAAGCGCTTGACTGCGAAAAGAAATGTTCATGGCGGATGAATGCAGCGTCGCAGGTTGGCGCCTCGAGGGCGCTTAACTTCGACGCTGCGCAGTCATCCTTAGTTCCGCGGAGCTTAGAGCGCCTAACAATTCCCCCGATGGCTGCGTTGCATCGCCTCGCCGTACTAGCGTACTGTCTTCGGCGATGCGCCTTGCCCTCGGGGTTTTGTTAGACGCTCTTAGTCAGCCCCGGATATCAGCCAAACAGCCTCTGCAGCTCCACGCCCGGCTCCGGCGCCCGCATGAAGGCCTCGCCGACCAGGAAGGCATGCACGTTCGCCGCGCGCATCCGCTGCACGTCCGCCGGTCCCATGATGCCGGACTCGGTCACCACCAGGCGCTCCGCCGGAATCCGCGGCAACAGGCCCAGCGTGGTATCGAGCGACACCTCGAAAGTGCGCAGGTTGCGGTTGTTGATGCCCAGCAGCGGCGTCTTCAGTTTCAGCGCCGCAGTCAGTTCCTCGCCGTCGTGCACCTCGACCAGCACGTCCATGCCGAGGTCAAGCGCGCAGGCTTCCAGTTCCGCCATCAGGCCGTGGTCCAGTGCCGACACGATCAGCAGGATCGCATCCGCGCCCATCGCGCGCGCCTCGTACACCTGGTAATGGTCGACGATGAAGTCCTTGCGGATCACCGGCAGCGCGCAGGCGGCGCGCGCCTGGCGCAGGTAATCCACCGAGCCCTGGAAGAACTGCACGTCGGTCAGCACCGACAGGCAGGCCGCGCCGTGTTCGGCATAGCTTTGCGCGATCGCCGCCGGCTGGAAGTCCGGGCGCAGCACGCCTTTCGAGGGCGAGGCCTTCTTCACTTCCGCGATGATGCCGGCCTGGCCGGCAGCGATCTTGTTGCGCAGGCTGTTCTCGAAACCGCGGATGGCGCGGCGTGCTTCCAGGTCGCTCTCCACCTCGCGGCGCAGGCTGGCCAGGTCGCGCGCTTTTTTCGCCGCGGCCACTTCGTCGGCCTTGACGGCCAGGATCTTGTTCAGGATGTCGGACATGGGAACCTCAGTGTTGCTTGGAGACGGCAAGCTTGATCGCGAGCCAGACGAACAGGCCGCCCGTGATGCGGTTGAGCCACAGCGAGACGGTCTGGCTCACTTTCAGGCGCGCGCTGGCGAATGCGGTGAACAGCGCGAGGCCGCAGCACCACAGCATGCCGTTGATATTGAAAATGCTGCCCAGGATGATGAAGGCCAGCGCCTTGTTCGGGGCATCCGCGTCGATGAACTGGGGGACGAAGGCGAGGAAGAACAGCGCCACCTTCGGGTTCAGGACGTTGGTCAGGACGCCCTGAGCGAAGATCTTCCGGTAGGGCAGGGGTGTCAGGTCGGGGGCGGCCTGCGCCGCCGTGCCCCTGCGGGTGCGCAGCAGGCCGATCGCCATGTAGAGGATGTAGGCGGCGCCAACGAACTTCACCACCGTGAACGCGGTGGCCGAGGTGGCGAGGATCGCCGACATGCCGAGCGCCGCCGCCAGCACGTGGACGATGGTCCCGGTGCCGATGCCGAGCGAGGCGGCGACGCCGGCGCGCCAGCCCTGGGTGGCGCTGCGGGTCATGATCAGGAGCGAATCCGGTCCCGGCAGGATGTTCAGCAGCAGGCCGGAGACCATGAACAGCGCCAGGTCATGGATGCCGAACATCAGTGGCTGCCTGCCAGCTGGCGGGTCACCTGCACGAACTGCTCGAGCTTGGCCAGGGCCGCGCCGGACGCGATCGTCGCACGCGCCCTCGCCAGGCCTTCCTCGATCGAGGACACGACGCCGGCCGCGTACAGGGCGGTGCCGGCATTCAGCGCCACGATGTCGGTGGCGGGGCCCGGCTCGCCGCGCAGCGCTTCCATCACGCGTTGCTTCGATTCCGCCGTATTTGCCACTTTCAGGTTGCGGCTCGAGATCATCGACATGCCGAAGTCTTCCGGATGGATCTCGTACTCGCGGATTTCGCCGTCGACCAGTTCACCCACCAGGGTGCCGGCGCCGAGCGAGACCTCGTCCATGTTGTCGCGGCCCCACACCACCATCGCATGCTGGGCGCCGAGGCGCTGCAGCACGCGCACCTGGATGCCCACCAGGTCGGGGTGGAAGACGCCCATCAGGATGTTGGGTGCGCCGGCCGGGTTGGTCAGCGGACCCAGGATATTGAAGATGCTGCGCACACCCAGCTCGCGGCGCACCGGCGCCACGTGCTTCATGGCGGCGTGGTGGTTGGGCGCGAACATGAAGCCGATGCCGGTCTGGGCGATCGACTGGGCGATCTGCTCGGGCTTCAGGTCGATCTGGGCGCCGAGCGATTCAATCAGGTCGGCGCTGCCGGAGGACGAGGACACGCTGCGCCCGCCGTGCTTGGCCACGCGCGCGCCGGCGGCGGCGGCGACGAACATCGCCGCGCTGGAGATATTGAAGGTATGGGCGCCATCGCCGCCCGTGCCGACGATGTCGAGCAGGTTGGTGGTGTCGGCCATCGGCACCTTGGTCGAGAACTCGCGCATGACCTGGGCGGCGGCGGTGATCTCGCCGATGGTTTCCTTCTTCACGCGCAGGCCCATGGTCAGGGCCGCGACCATGGTCGGCGACATCTCGCCCGACATGATCTGGCGGAACAGGTGCAGCATCTCGTCGTGGAAGATTTCGCGGTGTTCGATACAGCGCAGCAGGGCTTCTTGTGGGGTGATCGGCATGGTGGTTTCTTCAGCTAGACGTGATTTGGGCACGACGCCGCAAGCGCGACGCATGCACGGGGCGCATCAGCGCGCGAGGAAGTTCTTGAACAGCGCGTGGCCGTGTTCCGACAGGATCGACTCGGGATGGAACTGCACTCCCTCGATGTCGTACTCCTTGTGGCGCACGCCCATGATCTCGCCGTCGTCGGTCCATGCCGTCACTTCCAGGCAGTCCGGCAACGAAGCGCGCTCGATCGCCAGCGAGTGGTAGCGGATCACGGTGAAGGGGCTCGGCAAGTCCTTGAACACGCCTTCGCCGGTGTGGGCGATGAGCGAGGTCTTGCCGTGCATGACCTGCTTGGCGCGGATGACGTTCCCGCCAAACGCTTCGCCGATCGCCTGGTGGCCGAGGCACACGCCCAGGATCGGCAGCTTGCCTTTGAATTCGCGCAGGATGTCGAGCGAAATGCCGGCATCCTTCGGCGCCTTCGGGCCCGGCGAGATGCAGATGCGGTCGGGCGCCATCGCTTCGATATCTTTCAACGTGATCTCGTCGTTGCGCACCGTGCGCACGTCCTCGCCCAGCTCGCCCAGGTACTGGACGATGTTGTAGGTGAACGAGTCGTAGTTGTCGATCATGAGCAGCATGTCAGAACTCCCCATCCAGGCCGTCTTGCACCTGTTCGGCCGCGCGCAGCACGGCGCGCGCCTTGTTTTCCGTTTCCTGCCATTCCATCTCGGGAATGGAGTCGGCCACGATGCCGGCCGCGGCCTGCACGTAGAGGTTGCCGTCCTTGATCACCCCGGTGCGGATCGCGATCGCCACGTCCATCTCGCCACCAAAAGAAAGGTAGCCGCACGCGCCCCCGTAGATGCCGCGCTTGACCGGCTCCAGCTCGTCGATCACTTCCATTGCGCGCACCTTGGGCGCACCGGTGAGGGTGCCGGCCGGGAAGGTGGCGCGCAGCACGTCGAGGTTCGACATGCCGTCCTTGAGTCGTCCTTCGACGTTGGAGACGATGTGTTGGACGTGCGAGTACTTCTCGATGACCATGCGGTCCGTGACTTTCACGCTGCCGGTGTCGGCGATGCGGCCGATGTCGTTGCGCGCCAGGTCGATCAGCATCACGTGCTCGGCGATCTCCTTCGGATCCGACAGCAGTTCGTCGGCCAATTCGAGGTCGCGTTCCGGCGTCGCGCCGCGCGGGCGGGTGCCGGCGATCGGGCGCAAGGTCACCTTCTTGCCGCCCTCGGGCAGGGACTCGTTGCGCACCAGGATTTCCGGCGAGGCGCCGACGATCTGCATGTCGCCGAAGTTGTAGTAGTACATGTAGGGCGACGGGTTCAGCGAGCGCAGCGAGCGGTACAGCGACAGCGGCGAATCCACGTAGGGCTTGCGGATGCGCTGGCCGATCTGCACCTGCATCAGGTCGCCCGCCATCACGTATTCGTGGGCCCGGGCCACCGCCTTCAGGTAATCTTCCTTGCTGAAGTCGCGCACCGCCTCGGTACGCACCGAGCTGGACGTCACCGGCGCATCGACGCTCCGGCGCAGCATCACGCGCAGGTCCTTCAGGCGCTGGCGCGCTTTCGCATAGGCTTCCGGCTGGGCCGGATCGGCGTAGACGATCAGGTAGAGCTTGCCCGACAGGTTGTCGATCACCGCCAGTTCTTCGGTCAGCAGCAGCTGGATGTCGGGCAGGCCCAGTTCGTCGCGCGGGCAGCTGTTTTCCAGCTTGCGCTCGATGTGGCGCACGGTGTCATAGCCGAAGTAGCCGGCCAGGCCGCCGCAGAAGCGCGGCATGCCGGGGCGCAGGGCCACCTTGAAGCGCGACTGGTAAGCCTCGATGAATTCCAGCGGATTGCCTTCGTGCGTCTCGATCACTTCGCCGTGCCTGACGACTTCGGTATGCTTGCCGCTGTTGCGGATCAGGGTCGAAGCAGGCAGGCCGATGAAGGAGTAGCGGCCGAAGCGCTCGCCGCCGACCACCGACTCCAGCAGGAAGGTGTTCTTGCCGGCCTGCTGGGACTGGGCCAGCTTGAGGTAGAGCGTCAGCGGGGTCTCTAAATCGGCGAAGGCTTCCGCGATCAAAGGAATGCGGTTGTAGCCCTGGTTGGCCAGCGATTTGAATTCGAGTTCGGTCATGCTTTTCTCCAGACCGCCCGGGAGAGGGAAGGGCGGTGGTTCACTTCAAAAAACCTGCCGCAGGACGAGCACATGCGGCAGCAATCAAGACGGGTTAGTTAGCCCAGGATTGCCAGCGTCGCCACAGCCAGGCCTCAAGGGCGCCGGTCTGGTTGACAGTGTGTTTTTTGGTGAAAAACATGTATAGATAACTTATTTTGCGGTGTGGTTATGCGCAGATATCTGCTCTGCCGCTTCTAGCAGCGAACTCACTATACCATCAGAATTAATTTCTTGTATAGGCCGTCCGTGGTTATAACCATATGGGACGGTGAGCACGAAACAACCGGCGGCGCGTGCGCTTTCGGCGTCGTTGGACGAGTCGCCGATCGCCACCACCGTCGATGGCGGCAGGTCGAGCGCTGCGCAGGCGCCCAGCATTGGCATCGGGTCCGGCTTCTTCTTCTCGAAGGAATCGCCGCCGAACACGCGCTCGAAATACGGCGCCAGGCCCTTCTGGTCGAGCAGGGGAAGCGTGAAAGCGATCGGCTTGTTGGTCACGCACACCAGGCGCAGGCCTTGCTCGCGCATGGCCTGCAGGCCCTCGATCACGTCCTCGAACAGGGTAGCGCGCTCGCCGTTGATAGCAAGGTAGTGGCGCTGGTAGCCGGCCAGCGCCTCGTCGAACACCGCGTCGACGCGCGCTGCGTCCCAGTCGAGCAGCAGCGCGTCGCGCACCAGTTTTTCGGAGCCCTTGCCGACCAGCGGCTTGATGGTTGCCTGCGTGATGGGCGCCAGGCCCAGGTCGGCGCGCATGCCGTTCAGGGCCGCCTCGAAGTCGGGCACCGTGTCGAGCATGGTGCCGTCCAGGTCGATGATGGCGGCCCGGATGCCTGCTGCGCCGGCCCGCATTATTGTCCGACCTTGGCCAGTTCGCCGCGCATCGCGTCGATCACGGCCTTGTAGTCCGGCTTGCCGAAGATCGCGGAACCTGCGACGAAGGTGTCGGCGCCTGCGGCGGCCGCTTCGGCGATGTTGTCGGCCTTGATGCCGCCGTCGACCTCCAGCATGATGTCGCGGCCCGACTCGTCGATCATGCGGCGCGCCATGGCGATCTTCTTCAACGCCTGCGGGATGAAGGACTGGCCGCCGAAGCCCGGGTTCACCGACATGATCAGGATCATGTCGATCTTGTCCATCACGTGCTCGAGGTAGTGCAACGGGGTGTGCGGGTTGAACACCAGGCCGGCCTTGCAGCCGTTATCGCGGATCAGCTGCAGGGTACGGTCGATGTGCTCCGAGGCTTCCGGGTGGAAGGTGATGATGTCAGCGCCGGCCTTGGCGAAGTCCGGGATGATGCGGTCGACCGGCTTGACCATCAGGTGCACGTCGATCGGCACCTGCACGTGCGGGCGGATCGCCTGGCACACCAGCGGGCCGATGGTCAGGTTCGGGACGTAGTGGTTGTCCATCACGTCGAAGTGGATGATGTCGGCGCCGGCGGCGACGACATTGCGCACTTCCTCGCCCAGGCGGGCGAAATCGGCGGACAGGATGCTGGGAGCGATGCGGTAGGTAGTCATGAAAGGGCGTGCCGGTAAAAAGAATCCGTTATTTTACGCTGATGAAGCGCATGCCCGCTGCGCCCGCGGCGACTTGGAAAGCCGCCGCGCGGTATGATTGTCGTTTGCGCCACACAGGGCGCTTCCACCAATATTGACGATCACGCAAGGAATCCCCATGCCCGCCTATGAATTCGCTGTCAAGGTCAGGACCCAGTACCTGTCCGAGCAGTCCAACCCGGAACGGGACCAGTACGTGTTCAGCTACACCATCACGATTACCAACACGGGCAGCATCGCCGCCCAGCTGATCTCGCGCCATTGGGTCATCACCGACGCCAACAACGCGGTGCAGGAAGTGAGCGGCCTGGGCGTGGTCGGCCATCAGCCGCTACTGCAGCCGGGCCAGCAGTTCGAGTACACCAGCGGCACCCAGTCGGCAACGCCGCAGGGCTCGATGAAGGGCGAATACTTCTGCGTGGCCGAGGATGGCCACCGCTTCGAAGTGCCGATTCCGGAATTCGTGCTGGCCCAGCCGGGCGCGCTGCACTGATCACCGCAGCACAGCTTATTGTTCGTCGGCCTCACGTTCTTTCTGTGCCGGCTCGTCGCGCGGCACGTCCTTGCGGCCTGCGAACATCGTCCACCAGACGATAAAGACGAGCAGGAAGAGTGCCACGCCGGCTTCCACCATCAAGATCCACATATCGGTCCTTCAGTCCTTTTGTTCTTATGCCATCGACACGCCGCAGTGTAACCGCTTCGCTTGCCCTCGTCGCCTTTTTGAGCGCCTGCTCGACCACGCCGCAGCAGCCGCCCAAGCCCGCCGAACCGGTGCGCATGCCGCCGCCGGTCGGCCCGGTCTATGTGCCCGAGCAGCCGGCGGCGCCTGCGCAACCGACAGTCCCGGCCCAGCCGCCGGCGTCGGCGCCGCTGATGACGCCAACCACCTTCAGTGCGCTGCCGGGCTGGGAACAGGACGACCTGCGCCAGGCCTGGCCGGCCCTGCTGCAATCCTGCCGCGGCCTGGCCGGCAAGCCTGACTGGAAAGCGGTGTGCGCCGCGGCCCGCGCCGTGGACGGGAGCGACGCCGCCGCGGTGCGCGGCTTCTTCGAGAGCCGGTTCGTGCCGAACCTGGTGCGCGCCGCCGATGGCGCCGACACCGGCCTGATCACCGGTTATTACGAAGCGATGCTGTACGGTTCGCGCAAGCGCGCTGGCGCCTACCAGACGCCGCTCTACCGCGTACCAAGCGACCTGCTCACGGTCGACCTGGGCAGCGTGTATCCGCAGCTGAAAGGCATGCGCCTGCGCGGCCGCCTGTCCGGCAAGACCGTAGTGCCGTACAGCAGCCGCGCCGAGATCGCGCGTGCACCCTTCGCCGGCAAGGAACTGGTGTGGGTGAACGATCCGGTCGAGGCCTTCTTCCTCGAAGTGCAGGGCTCGGGCCGGGTGCAGCTCGACACCGGCGAGACCGTACGCGTGGCCTACGCCGACCAGAACGGCCATCCCTACAAGGCGATCGGGCGCTGGCTGGTGGAGCAGGGCGAACTCACCGCCGAAGAGGCCACGGCCCAGGGCATCCGCGCCTGGATCGCCGCCAATCCGGGGCGCCGCCAGGAACTGTTCAATGTGAACCCCAGCTACATCTTCTTCCGCGAAGAGAAACTGCCCGATCCTTCGCTCGGCCCGAAGGGCGCGCTGGGCGTGCCGCTCACGCCGGGGCGTTCGGTGGCGATCGACCCGGCCTTCGTGCCGCTCGGTGCGCCGCTGTACCTGGCGACCACCGAAGCCGGCAGCGAGGTGCCGATGCGGCGCCTGATGATGGCGCAGGATACCGGCGGCGCCATCCGCGGCGCGGTGCGGGCCGATTTCTTCTACGGCTTCGGCCCCGACGCGATGGACCGGGCGGGCAAGATGAAGCAACGCGGCATGGTCTGGGTGCTGCTGCCGCGCGCGGCGCAGTAATCCCGGACTTACTCACTGGCCTCCTTGAGGCGGGTGCCGAATACACCGCCGGCCGCCAGCAGGGCGCCCAGCGGCGCCGCAGCTACGGTCAGGGCGCGCATCGTCGCCACCATCCGGCCCAGCACCGCATCGGGCGTCACGCGCTGGCGCAGGGCGATGTAGGGCACGAAGAACAGCGTCGCGCCGCAGTCGATCCAGAACACCACGATGGCGTACGCCGCCACGGTCCATGTCGCGCTGCCGAACAGCGCCGCCGGGATCGCTGGCACCAGGGCGAAGCCGAGCGCCGACACGCACAGGCCGATCAGGATGCCGCCGCCAGTGCCGAAGCGCCTTGATAGCGGCTTGACCAGCAGCGACGCGGCCAGCACGCCCAGGCCGCCGAGCATGTTGGCCATGCCCATGGTCCCGGGCGTCATGCCGAGCACGCGGGTGGCGAAGAGCACGTGCAGGGCGGTGTAGCCATAAAAGAGCAGGTGCCAGCAGGCCGACACCCAGGCCAGGGTGCGCAGCAGCGGCTGGTTCCAGACGAAGGCCAGGCCCTCCTGGATGTCGCGCAGCGGATGGGAGGTCGAGGGCGGCGGCTGCGGCTCGCGTGCGCGGATGCGGCGCAGGTTGAGCAGCGAAATGATGAAACCCGCCACATTGCACAGGATGGCGATCGGGGCGCCCAGCAGCTGCACCAGGCCGCCCGCCATGCCGGGGCCGACCACGCGCGCTGCCGATTCCGTGGCCGCGAACTTGGCCTGGGCGTCCACCAGGCCGTCGCGCCCGACCAGGAAGGTGAGGAATACCTGTTCCGCACTCCCGCCCACCACATGGCCGGCGCCGATCACGAAGCCGACCGCATACAGCCAGGGGATGGTGAGCATGTCCAGCCACCAGGCCAGCGGCACGCTGGCCAGCGCGATCGCCACCATGAGATCGCTGCACATGAGGACCGGCAGGCGCCGGCTGCGGTCCAGCAGGACGCCGGAGGGAAGGCCGAACAGCAGGAAGGGCAGGGATTCGAAGGCGGCCAGGGTGCCCATCTGCGCCGGCGTCGCATGCAGCATCAGCACCGCGCAGATCGGCAGGGCCAGCAGCGTGATCTGCGCGCCGAAATGGGCCAGGATGCTGCTGAACCAGAAGCGGCGGAAGTCGGGCTTGCGCATCACCGAGTCGGCGGGGACGCGCTTTTGCAGCCAGTTGTTACCAAGCGAAAGAATGGTGATCTCGCACAGAATATTGCTGAACAAATAATCATACCGTTGATCGGGCGCGAGACGTTACAATCCCGGCAATCCGTCCACCTCACAAGGGAAAGCCACATGGAATATGCAGATCTGCTGATCGAAAACCACGGCAAGGTCGTCGTGATCCGCCTGAACCGTCCGAAGGCGATGAACGCGCTGAACGACAACATGATGAACGAGCTGGGTGATGCCCTGCACAAGTTCGACGCCGACCCGGCGGTCAACGTCATCGTCCTGACCGGCAGCGACAAGGTCTTCGCGGCGGGCGCCGACATCGCGGCCATGGCGAACTACACCTACGCGGCGGACACCTACCCGGGCAACTACATCGGCCGCAACTGGGAGCACATCCTGAACATCCGCAAGCCGGTGATCGGCGTGGTGTCGGGCTACTGCCTGGGCGGCGGCTGCGAACTGGCCATGATGTGCGACTTCCTCATCGCGTCCGAGAGCGCCAAGTTCGGCCAGCCGGAAATCAAGGTGGGCGTGACCCCGGGCGCCGGCGGCACCCAGCGCCTGCCGCGCGCGATCTCGAAGTCGAAGGCGATGGACATGCTGCTCACCACCCGCATGATCGACGCCGCCGAGGCCGAGCGCACCGGTCTGGTGTCGCGCGTGTACCCGGTCGAGAGCGTGATGGAAGAGGCGATCAAGGTGGCCCAGGGCATCGCCGAGATGCCGGTGTCGGTCGCCATGCAGATCAAGGATTGCGTGAACCAGGCCTACCAGATGCCGCTGAACGAAGGCGTGCGCTACGAGCGCCGTTACTTCCACGCCGGCTTCGGCACGCCTGCGCAGAAAGAAGGCATGTCCGCCTTCCTCGAAAAGCGCAAGCCGAACTTCGAAGGCATGTAAGCGATGCGGGCGGCGTCGTTCCCGGCATTGCGTCGAGGAGCGGCGGCGCTCGTCGTCGTCGCGGTCGCGGTGGCGGCCTACGGCTGCAGCGCACTGCCGCCACTGGGTCAGCGCGCCGCCAGCTTCACGCTGGACGGCACCCACACGACACGGCTGGGACAGGCCATCGCCCCGCTGGCGGCCGCGCATCCCGGCCGCTCCGGGATCCATCCCCTGATCGACGGGCGCGATGCCTTTGCGGCACGCGTCCTGCTCGCCCGCAGCGCCGAGCGCAGCCTCGACGTCCAGTACTATATATGGCGCGACGACCTGACCGGCACGCTGATGCTGGATGCCTTGCGCGAGGCCGCGGCGCGCGGCGTGCGGGTTCGCCTGCTGCTGGACGATAACAATACCGCCGGACTCGACCCAAGCCTGGCGGCCCTCGACCGTGAACCGAACGTCGAGGTGCGGCTCTTCAATCCCTTCGCGCTGCGTCGCTGGCGCAGCCTGGGCTACCTCACCGATTTCAGCCGGCTGAACCGGCGCATGCACAACAAGTCCTTCACCGCGGACGGCCAGGCGACGATCGTCGGCGGCCGCAACGTGGGCGACGAATATTTTGGCGTCGCGGGCGACATGCTGTTCGTCGACCTCGACGTGCTGGCGGTCGGCCCGGTGGTGCGCGACGTGTCGCAGGATTTCGATCGCTACTGGAACAGTGCTTCCGCCTATCCCGTCACGACGCTGGTCGATGCGGACGATGCGCAGCGTCCCGGCGCACTGGCCGAGCGCGCGGCCGCCTTGCGCGAGCAGCCTGCCGCCCAGCGTTACCTCGAGGCGATCCGGACCTCGCCCTTCGTCGAGCAGTTGGTGGAAGGCCAGCTGCCGCTGGAGTGGAGCCCTACGCGTCTGGTGAGCGACGATCCGGCGAAAGTGCTGGGCAAGGCCGATCCGGATGACCGCATGGCGGTGGGCTTGCGCAAACTGTTGGGCGAGCCGAAGCGGCAGCTCGACCTGGTTTCGCCGTATTTCGTTCCCAGCAAGGATGCGGCGCACACCCTCGGCGATATCGCCCGCGGAGGCGTGCACGTGCGCGTGCTGACCAACTCCCTCGAGGCGACCGATGTGGCGGCCGTGCACGCCGGCTATGCCAAGTGGCGCCGCGGGCTGATCGAGGCCGGTGTCTCGGTGTTCGAGCTGCGCCGCAGATGGGGAGCGGAGCTGCCGGAACGCGGCAAGGGGCGCTTCGGCAGCTCCGCCTCGAGCCTGCATGCCAAGACCTTCGGTGTGGATGGCCGCGCCGTGTACGTCGGTTCCTTCAATATGGACCGGCGCTCGATCGATTTGAATACCGAGATGGGCCTGGTGATCGACAGTGCGCAACTGGCCGGGCAGCTGGACAAGACACTCGACGACGCGATTCCTGAAACCGCCTATGAGGTTCGCCTGGACGAGCAGGGGCGGCTCTATTGGCTGGAGCGTACCGGCGGGAAACTCAGGCGCCATGATCAGGAGCCGGGGACTACTATCTGGAAGCGCGCAGGCGTCCAGTTGCTGTCGTTTTTGCCCATCGACTGGCTCCTGTAAAAAAATTCGACGAAGGCCTTGCGGGACGGTGGGGCGGTTTGCTATAGTTCGCCTCCGCTTCGGTAGCGACCAAAAAGTTCAACGAAATCAGTTGGTTAAGTTGACAAGGTTCGCAGATGAAAATCTGCAACGAAGCGAACGAGGGGTTGACGAGTTAAGCGAAACACTGCATAATCTCACTTCTCTGCTGCTGACGAACACAACGCTTCGTACGGTGCAGCAAGGTAGTACAGAACAACAGTTCTTTAACAATCAACAGTCGATAAGTGTGGGCGTTTGATGAGGGTGCCGCTGACTTCGGTCAGTGATTACTTAAATTATCAAATGTTCACAAAAGTATTAAGCGTTGTCTCAGCAATGAGATAACGGTCAGTATCTTGAGTGAGCGAAATCGATCCAGTGGATCGATTTCGA
>PJTO01000125.1_pt1 | contig 91413 bp, 76 predicted proteins | sample 1512101 | NCBI WGS metagenome assembly PJTO01 (sample SAMN08177690, study PRJNA422409) | Soil metagenome, whole genome shotgun sequencing project.
AAAGAGAATGGTTTTGCCGCGAGTTTTGGCTTTGGGCTGCTTACCTCTGAAGGTCTTATCAATCCCAGCAGCCCAAAACAACCTGTCCGAAGTCGGCAAAACCATCTCTTTTGGAATGCAATGGGCTTCCCCCTATTGGTTCAACTTATATAGATGAGACGGAGGATGCGCATGTACCGAATGATGGTGGTGGATGATCTGCCCTATATTGTCGATCGAATGGAGCGGCTGATCGGCGAGCAGGAGCAGTTGAAGCTGGAGATATACAAAGCGTATTCGGCCTTCGAGGCGTTGGACACGCTCAAGCGGATCAAAATCGACATCGTGCTGACCGATATTAAGATGCCCGGAATGGAAGGAATCGAGCTGCTTCACGAAATCCGCAATTACTGGCCGGGCTGCAAGGTGATCTTCCTCACCAGCTACGATGAGTTCCATTATGCCAAGAGCGCGATTTCCGGCGGCGGCTTCGACTTCATCCTGAAATTCGAGCAGGATGAGGCGATTATTAATGCCATTTATAGGGCGGTCGCCGCGCTTAACGACGAATATGCCGCAATGAAGCAGCTTCACGAAGCGCAGATGCAGAATCGGCAGATGATCCCGCTGCTGCAGGAGCAATATTTGCATAATTTGCTGAACGGCAAGGCGGATGCGCGCAGCGCCAATGAGCACTTCCGCGAACTGGGCATTCCGCTGCGAAGCGAACTGCCCATGTACGCGCTTGTCGGCAGAGTCGACGACTGGGTGTCGATTACGGATACATCCGAGCGCAAGCTGCTGCTCTACGCCGCTCGTAACGTAATCGAAGAGCTGTTGAACGCATCCGTCGTTCTCGTGTCGGCGACGGTCGAGGAATCCAAGCTAGTCTGCCTGCTTCAACCTAAAGAAATGTTATCCGCAGAGCGCGAGACGCAGCTAGCCGACGAGGTTTGGGCTCGAACGTTCATCTTCGCATTCGAAACCGTGATGACCATCCAAGCCACCTGCCGAGATCTGTTTAAGCTGTCGTTCTCCTTCGCGCTGGGCGAGGAGCCGGTTCCGGCCGACCGGTTGCCGGAGCAGTTCGAACGGCTGCTCTCCCTGTTCCTAAGCCGGCTAGGCGCGGGCAAAGAACTTCGGCTGACGGATCGTATGCTTGCCGATTTGGACAATCCGTCAGCCGCAGCGGCGGCGCAGTATAAACTGCAAGGCTTTGTCATTAAGAAAATCGAGCTGCTTGGCCGTTACCTTGAAACCGGAGCAAAAGCGGAATTCGATCAACTATTCGAAGAAATTATGAACGATATGTCCAGACACTCCGACTCCGGCTTCCTGAAGCTGGAGGTCCATCACAACTTGGCTTCCGTATTTCTGTCTTATCTTCGCCTCCATCCTCCGACGCCTTCCTTATTAGCCCGGGTGAACGTGGACAAGCTAACGAAGGCGAATCCCGATCTGTCCTGGGAGGAGATGAGGTTTTCCTTCGCGTCTATGGCTGAACGCATCTTTGCATATAAAGCGACAGAGGCCAAGGACGCGGGCAAAGAAAACCTAATCCACTGGCTTAACGAATATATCGAGAAGCACGTCTCCGAGGATTTGTCGCTGACTCGCCTGGCGGAAGTCGTCCATTTGAACCCGGTATATTTGTCGCGACTGTACGTCCAGGCGACAGGAGTCGGTATTTCCGATTTCGTGAATATGTGCCGCTTAAACAAGTCGAAGGAACTGCTCAAAAACAGCCACTGCAAAATATACGAAATCGCCGGAATGGTCGGCTACGACTCAGCCTTGTCGTTCATTCGTTTTTTTAAAAAGCAGATGAATATGACGCCTCAGGAATATCGCAATCTATGATCCTTCCATGTATCGCCGCCAGCCGGTTCCTCCGGGCGCGGGACAGCTTTTGTCTTTGAGCTTGGCTGCGATTCTGACGAAGCATCCGCATAACGCGCACGTATGCCCTCCAACCAGCTTCGAGCAATCGCGGCACAGGCTTAACCGCTCCTGATAGACATCGTCCGGGACGCAGACACCGCTATCGGAACGGAACAGCGGCGCGGCCAGCATCTTGTCTATTCGTTCCTCTGATACCCGGTAGTCGTCCCGGCAGCCCTTGCACAGCGGATTGCCGACCATGGCCTTCCTCATTGCCGCGAAGTCAGTTCCAGAACAGCGACAGACATCGGTGGCAGATTAGCCGTCAGTCGATTAGCTGCGACGGTGAAGTCGGTAAATGTAGTCGGCGCAACCCGATCGGGGCTGTCGAACGTATTGTGACCATCCGTCTGCCCAGAGGCGAGAATCGAGCCTTTTACCTGGATCTCATCTTCGCCCCATCCGCTCAATTCGATTGCGACGCTTGCGCAGGACCGATGGTCCAGATTGCAGAGACTCAAGTGGATACGACCCTCGGCATCTCGCGAAGCGGATGCGGAAATTTGCGGCAAAGCTTCGCGGTCGCTTCCGATCTGATCAACAGCCTCGTGCAGGTCCAGCAATTCCGCATCCTGGTGAACCTTAAACAAGTCGAAAACATGATAGGTCGGCGTCAGAAGCATGCGCTCTCCTTCCGTGAGCACGACGGACTGCAGTACGTTGACGAGCTGCGCGATATTCGCCATGCGTACGCGGTCGCTGTGACGATGAAAGACGTGAAGCGTGATTCCGGCGACAAGCGCGTCTCGTATCGTATTCTGTTGATACAGGAAGCCCGGATTCGTGCCCGGCTCGACATCGTACCACGTCCCCCACTCGTCCACGATCAGACCGATGCGCTTGTCCGGATCATACTGATCCATAATGGCGGAGTGCCTGGTGATCAGTTCCTCCATATGCAGAGCCTTACGCAACGTGATCGTCCATTCGGATTCGGGGAAACCGATGGCGGAGCCTTTCTCCGACCAGGAGCCCGGAATCGTATAATAATGCAGGGTGATGGAATCCATAAAACGATGGGCTTGCTTCATCAGCGTTTCCATCCACGGATAGTCGGCATCGCTCGGTCCACAAGCGATTTTATGAATCCGATTGGCCCCGTAGCTGCGGACATAGGTTTGGAAGCGACGATAGAGATCAGCATAATATTCCGGGCGCATGTTGCCGCCGCAGCCCCAGTTCTCGTTGCCGACGCCGAAATATTTCACCTGCCACGGCTGCTCCCGTCCGTTGCCCTTGCGCCACTCAGCCATCGGCGATACGCCGTCGAACGTCAAATACTCGACCCATTCGGACATTTCCTGAACGGTGCCGCTGCCTACGTTGCCGTTAATGTAAGGCTCGCATTCGAGCAGCTCGCAAAGCCTCATAAACTCATGTGTTCCGAAATGATTGTTTTCTACAACTCCTCCCCAATGCGTGTTGACCATACGCTTGCGGTTTTCTCTCGGACCGACTCCATCCTTCCAATGATATTCGTCCGCAAAACAGCCTCCCGGCCATCTTAGAACCGGAATTTGGAGCTGCTTCAATGCCTGCAGTACGTCATTGCGAATTCCGTCGGTATTCGGAATCGGAGAATCCTCCCCAACCCAGAGCCCCTCGTAAATACATCGTCCGAGATGCTCGGAGAAATGTCCGTAAATGTTGCGGTTGATCGTGCCCTTCGCTCGGTCTGCGTGAATGACAATTCGGTTGGCCATCTTAATTCCTCCTTTAGGATTAATGTTTTGATTAATTAAATCATAATTTCATTAATCATAATTCCATAATAAAAGCGGATTGCTAAAATCGCAACCTTTTTTCCGAAATCTTGTAACCGCCCGACGCTGTTCGAAAAATCGTACAAAGCAACTCGAATCAGGCTCAAACGACGAAAGTTTGTGGGAAAAATCGTATAAATCGACTGGAGTATGTCACTTAAACCTCATCGATGATTATACGGATAACTACTAGTAATTATCTAAAAGCTCCATGGGCCATGATTAGTCCGGAGACTGCCTTGTATGCCCCTGAAATCAACTAATATACCAAAATTATCCTCTGAATTCTCTATTTCCAGGAGAAGAGAGAGCATCGCAAGATCAGCGGAATTGAAGCGGCTACAGCCTCAGCATCGTATTCAGCATCACCTTTCGGCCGCTGCTTGCGCTCTCCAAAGCTGCCAACACCATCGCCATACTGTACCGATTATCCCGGCAATCCGTTTCCGCCGGCCGGCTCTCTTCCAGCGCAAGGAACATCTCGTCGAGACAGCCATCATGCCCGGTCGTCTGACTCTCTAACGCGCTCATTTCCGGATCGATCCGAATATAGTCCTTGATGAATTGGCCTTCTTCTTGTCCCGGCGCTACGACTTCCGCATAAGGCGGGTTATGGCCGTCCCAGATTGCCGTGCCCCGGTCCCCAACAATTCGCCACTCCGCCTCCCATGACGTCGGCGCTCCTTCGGCGCACCACGAGCCTCGATAGTTAAACACCGAGCCGTCCGACATCTCGAAAATGCAGAGCGCCGCCGCGTTCCCCGCGTACCATGAGCCTTTAGGGTTAAACTCGTGACAGTACACGGAAACCGGAACGGCCCCCGTAATCAATCTTGCCTGGTCAAATGTATGAATCGCCATATCGAGCAGCAGAGGGCTTGCCATTGCGTCTCTGAATCCGCCGAAATGCGCGCCGATAAAGAAATCCGCGCCTATGAACCCCACGTTGCCGATCTGCCCGGAAGCGACCATCTGTCGCAGCGTGCGAATACGAGGGTCGTATCTGCGATTTTGCATCACCGCATGCGTGCGTCCCGTTTCCTCGGCGATCCGGACAATCTCGTTGCAGTGCTCCATCGTTTCGGCCAGCGGCTTCTCGCTAAAGACGTTGCAGCCTAAGCTCATAGCGGATTTGCTTATGTGAAAATGACTGGAAGGGATCGTGACATCAAAAACCAGATTAGCTCCCGTATGCTCGATAGCGCTCTGCAGATCGGAGAAGACGCCGCACTTCAGCCCTTTCCTCTCCCTCATTTTCTCCGCAAACTCAAGTTGAATATCGATCAAGGCCACGATCTCCGTATCCGGTCGCTTCATCGCATAATCGATCCATACGTTGGACATTCCCCCGCACCCTGCGACAACAACTTTATATTTTGAAGCCATGAACAAATGCCTCCTTATTTAGTATTTACGTCTGAAAATCTGATGCAGTTCCTGTTTGTAGACCACTCTTATATTGCTATAATGGATATAGCATAGGCTCATTATACCGTTTGTTTTAGATTACAACCTTTCTTATGTTGTGCAATAATCGCTATATTTTGGGGAGTTGAGCTTACAATGGCCTACCCGAAGGAATTAAGGGAAATGACCCATATCGCCGACAAGGATTACCCTATTCATTTCTTTTTCAACGACTGCGGCCATGCGAAAACAGACGATTGCATCCTCTTTTTACACTGGCACGAGCACTTTGAAATCATTGTCATGCAGCAAGGCTCCGGCATTTTCCATATTAACAGTCAACCTTACGAGGCTGAACCCGGCGACGTGTTGTTCGTGCCTGCCGGAGGCCTGCATACCGGCTTCAGCACTTGCGAGGGACATATCGCCTATATCTCGATCGTGTTCAACGCCTCGCTTTTTCATCATTGGGTTCAGGACACAATTCACGCTCGTTATGTCCTTCCTTATTTGGAGGGCCGCGCCTCCTTGCCGGTTAAGCCCGCGGCAATCGAATCTTCGTGCGCGATATACTATTCTCTGCTGGATCAAGCCGCTGCTGAGTTCGTCGCCAAGCAACCCGGTTATCAGACGATCATCGTCTCTCAGCTTCATATGCTGCTGACCTATCTTGCTAGAATCTTTTTCCCGCAGCAGCAGCAGGATAGATTGGGCCGCAGGCCCGTTCATAATAGCGAAAGCTTCAAGACTCTTATCCAATCAATCGAAAACCAATTATCGGAGAGGCACACGGTCGACAAAGCCGCCAAACAGTTGAACTTGAATCCTTATCATTTCTGCAAGCTGTTCAAAAGGCTGACTGGACGCACATTCATCGAGTACGTCAATCTCTGCCGAGTCAACGAAGCGGAGCGGCTGCTTCTGAGGACGGAGCTGTCCGTTACAGAGATTGCCGGTCGGATCGGCTGCGACAACCCGAACTATTTCACCAAGCTTTTTAAACAGTACAAAGGGATAGCTCCTTCCCGGTTTCGCCAGAAGGAGCTTGTTCGGTGAGCGCGACGACGATCAGACTGAGGGAATGGATAAGCGGGCTGCGGCCCTCCGAGCCCCCCCCTAAGCAAGAACCGTCTTATCTTGCCTAACAAATGGAGAACTCTACTTTAAACATTCATACGACCGATTTGAGGAGCCGTGCCGCTGAGACGCCGTCCCGCTCAACATTTATTCTACTAATTTCAGCAATTCTTCTAGCCGCCGCCAACATGAGGGCGGCTATTAGTTCTGTGCCCCCTTTAGCGACAATGATTCGCGAAAGTACAGGATTGTCTACGACCGCGGTGGGCTGGCTGGCGACGATCCCGCTCATCGGGTTCGCAATCTTCTCTCCGCTCGCCCCTGCCTTTGCTCGTAAATTCGGCATTGAGCGCACGCTTGCCGCCTGCTTACTAATCATGACAGCTCGCGCCAACGTCGGCACAGCCGAATCCGGCCATCGCCGCACGAACGTATGGACCTCCGGCCTCGCTTGGCAAATTATGCTGTTTATGGGCCTGCAATCGTTCAATTTCTACATTGCCGTCGCTTGGCTTCCCGATATGCTCATTAGCAAACGATTTACTTCCGAGCAAGATCCCGGTTAACCTGTTGATTCCGATTATCGCCGAGAGATTGAAGGATCAGCGACTGCGATCGTTGCGGCTGGACTGGTCTCTATTACCGGCTATATCGGGCTGTTCTCCAATGAAGCGGCATCGCTCACAGCAGCCGTTGTCCTCATGGGCTTCGGACAGGGCGCTTCGATCATTCGGTTGTTTATGCTGTTTGCATTGCGAACGAAACATGCGGCAGACGCGGCCGCATTGTCCGGTATGGCTCAATCGATGGGCTACGTAATAGCCGCCCTCGGCCCGATCGGGCTTGGCCTGCTGCAGGACGCAACGGGATCTTGGAAGTGGCCGAACGCTAGGGCGTATATGCAAACCCGCTCAGGAGTATCTTTCACAGCCTTTTCACTCCGAGTAGCCCGCTCAACTCAGCTCTTCGCTAGAGCTAGAAGCTCCCTAATAACAGGCTCCAACGACGACGCCATACGCAGAAACCCGAGATCTGTCGGATGCACGCCGTCTACCGTGCATTCTTCCGCCCCCTCGCCGAGCAGATTCGACCCGTCCACAAAGTGGACATTAACGTCCCCCTGCTGGCGCAGCCGCAAGACCGTCTCCTCCTGGACTTTTTTTCTCCCCTCGTGCAGTATCCGCATCTCTTCGTAATAGCGATCCCCCGCAAACCGGATTTTGGATACGACCACAATCGGCACGTTTGGATGGCGTTCGCGATAAATAGGAATAAATTGCGGCAAACTCGTGGAAATATCCTCGATCGTTCCCGAATTCGCTTCATAATCGAGAATAAGCATGGCCGGATTCGGAATCTCGGCAATCGTCCGGGCAACCTCCGGCTCGCCCTTGCCGTTCCCGGAAAAACCGAGGTTCATAAACTCCAACGGAATTGAGCGGCTCAGAATATTCGAATACGCCATTCCAGGGCGGGTCGCACAACCGCCTTGCGTAATTGACGTGCCGTAGATGACGATGGGCTTGTCGTCGGCATAGCTTGGAGCGGAACCGATTGCCGCATCGGGCTCCACGCCGATCCACACTTCCTCCACGCCCTGGTACAGAGGAAAATTCAAAGTCACGCAAAACTCTCTTTTTTTGCCCCAATTGTACAGTTCCGCTTCATATTCTGTGCTGGCCGGATCAAAGCGCGCCGTGCTGAGATAATGCTGGTCTCCCGGCTCGCCCAAGTAGCAATCGAATCCGCTCTGCCCTGTCGCCGGCATATGATACATATCGCTAGGCCCTCTCAGCTTCGCTCTAAGCGACAATCTGGAAGAATTCGTGCGGAACCGGATTTGCCCGCCTGCCGTGCAGTTCGCCAGTTCGTCAACGGCATAAGGCAGCGACAGCGTTGGAGACGTTGGCAATCGCCGATATCTTTTGTCTTGTCCAAGCCACGCAAACCCTGCAATGTGAAACGGTTTCTCAAGCGGCGATAGCCACTGCAACGAATCATGAACGGTTGGTTTGATAGTCATGTTCTCATCCAGACGGATGACATCGATTCGTTTGGAATTATTCGTCATAGCTCGGAGATTCTCCTTTTGGTATCATGGAGCCCATGATCTGCCGTGATACAGGCTTGTCCACACTGATTTTTTATTCTGCTCATTGCGATTCGGGTTATCGTTGCATCTCCATAAACGAGTCACTTATTCTTCTTCTACATTTGCTTCTTCTTGTTCTGAAGGTAACTCCATGAGTTGGCTGTCATCAATTGCTTGTGAAATGTTTCGCTTCTTTAGCTCTCTACATATAGCAATGGTTTGAAATTGAGGGATTTTTATTTGACCCGTTTCAATTTCGCTAATGATTGAAGTAAATGTTTTCGATTGCGGCTCTGGCAACATCATATCGGTTCACTCCACCGCCCAAATTTTGTTCACAAGGGAAACAATACCATAGTCATGACAAAAAGACTGAGAACCTTGCATAAAAAAAACGACACCGTCCGAAAATTCGGAATAGGTGTCGCTTTTTCATCAAAAGCTTGTCTCATCGGAACAGCGAGCACTTGGTAACCTCATGTCATGTAACCAAGCGCTCTCCCCTACAGCTCCGCCGTCATTCCTCCGTCGGCAACCAAGGTCGTTCCTGTCATAAAGGAGTTTTCCGGGCTCGCGGCGAACAGGACGACGGAAGCAATTTCCTCCGGCTGCCCGACGCGGCCGATCGGCTGCGACTGATCCCATTGCTTCATAATTTCGTCCCGAGGCGTGTCCAGGTTCTTCACGCTGCTCTCCAGCATCGGCGTTCGGACGGCTCCCGGCAGCACCGCATTCACGCGAATATTATTCTTCGCATAATCGAGCGCAATTGCCCGTGTTAGCCCGACGATCCCCGCTTTCGAAGCGGAGTAGGCGGAATAGCCGTCAAGCGTCGCTAACGCATGAACGGAGCTGACGTTCACGATAGCGCCGCCGCCCTGTTCGAGCATATAAGGAATGACCCCGCGGCAAAACAGGAACACGGACGTCAGATTATTCGTAATCACGCCGTTCCATTCGGTCAGACTCATATCCGTAAGCCTCACCTGCGGACAGACCGCCGCGTTGTTCACCATCACATCGATTCGCCCGAAAGCGCGATACGTATCCCCAATGACCCTTGTAACGTCTTCTTCGGAGGACACATCCGCCGCCATAGCAACAGCGCGCCCGCCGGCATTCGCAATCTCGTCGGCGACGTCTTGTACTTTGCTATGCGTACGTCCAACCGCGACAACGGCTGCGCCCGCGCTTGCAAATCGCTGCGCGACTGAGCGGCCGATTCCGCCCCCGGCTCCCGTCACGATCACAACATTATTTTCCCATGTCATCGCAGCACCTCGTCGATTGTTAGTCTCATTCCGCCGCAAACGTATTGCGAAGAGTTCCGATGCCTTCGACCGTCGCTTCCACGACGTCTCCATGCTTTAGCCAAACCTGCGGTTTTTTGCCCATTCCGACTCCCGGCGGCGTGCCTGTGCTAATAATGTCGCCTGGACGCAGCGTAATCGTGTTGGACAGGAAAGAAACCAGATACGGAATATCGAAGATCAGTTCCTTCGTATTGGAATTCTGCATCGTCTCCCCATTTAGCTTAAGGGAAATGCCGAGATTGCCCGGGTTATCGATCTCATCGGCCGTAACGATCCACGGCCCCGTCGGAGCGAAGCCGTCAATCGCCTTTCCTCGAGTCCATTGCGGCTCATTCAGTTGGATGTCCCGCGCGCTTACGTCGTTCATTACGGTGTAGCCGAACACATAATCCATAGCGTCATCAATCGGTACCTTCTTGGCCGTCTTGCCGATCACGACCGCCAGTTCCACTTCATAGTCGCATTGGGTAACTTCACTTGGAATAACCACCTCATCGTCTTGCCCGATCAAGCAGTTGTTGTACTTAGGAAAAAGGACCGGAACCTTCGGAACCTGCATATTGGATTCGATGACGTGATCGTGATAGTTAAGTCCGATACAAATGATTTTCTCCGGATCGGTCAATGGAGACAGCAGCTTCACGTCATCCAGCAGGTAAGAGGCTCCCTCTTCTATCGAGCGAATATTAGCCGTTTGAATGACATCCCGCATCGTTCCTGCAACGTTTAAGGCAACGACTTTTTTATCGTCTTTTACGACGCCGACTTGAAGCTTTCTTTTTTGATCCTCACGTTGGTAAAATTGCACAAGCTTCATATTTAATGCTCCTCTTCTTCCAGACTTAAAAAGATTTTGGCGATTTTGCCGGGACCGCCGATCAGCTTCTCAAACGCGGATGAGCCGTCTCTCAGCGGCGTTGTCTCCGCCCATGGCAGCAGATTCGTTCTCCCCTGGCCGATCCAGAGCAGCGCCGTCTCGAAATCCTCCTGAGAATAGGCAAATGCGCCCTTCACCGTCATTTCGCTTCGAATCATATCATTAATCGGCAGCGTACTGTCCGCCTCATGCAGGCCTGTAAAAACAACCTTCCCGCCGGCCCGAACGGCCGCGAGGCTAAGCTGTCTCGTCGCCTGCGCCCCGACGGCATCTATCGCCGCATCGAAACCGCTCCGGCTCTCTTCCGGAAGCTCTCCCAAGCTCGCAGCCGTCATTCCGCCCAGCTCCTTGGCAATCTCAAGCCTTGCTTCATTCAGATCTACGATAACTGCTTCCTGTATGCCGTACACTTTCGCCGCCTGTAGCGCGAACAAGCCAATCGGCCCCGCGCCGTAGATCAGAAGGCGATCCGTCGGAGCCAGCTGCAGCAGACGGCAGACGTGGATCGCGCAAGCGAACGGCTCGGCAAGCGCTCCTTCTTCGAAGGAAATACTTTCTTTAAGGCGGTAGACATTGCGAGCCGGGACGGCAACGAATTGCGCGAACGCTCCCGGACGATGGGCGCCCAGCAATTGGCGACTGCCGCAAAGCTGGGAAGCGCCATTCCGGCAATACCGACAAGTCCCGCACGTAACGAGCGGGTTGGCCGTTACCCGATCCCCAGTCTTGAAGCCGTTCGCCTGCTCGCCGACTTGTTCGATCACTCCGGAAAACTCATGGCCCATAATCAACGGAGGCTTGCGGAGGGAGTTATGCCCAAGATAACCGCCAAGCTCGGAGCCGCAAATTCCCGCCCGCTTCACCCGGATCAGAACCTCGTCCGGCTTCAGCTCCGGAACGGGAACCTCTCGTACGTGCATCTCTCTAGGTCCTTCATAGACCAGTGCCTTCATGCTCATCTCAAGCGCTCCTCTCACTGCACCGGCTCCCGTTTTTCCCATCCTTGCTTAAAGAGCGGCAGCCAATGACCCGGATGATACGGATACTTGGCCGCTTCCTCCAGGTTGATCTCGACACCAAGGCCTGGACGCTCCGGAGGCTGCAAGTATCCGTTCTCGACTTTGAATGGCGGAGTGAAAATGTCCTGAGCCCAAGAATGATTAAAGTCGTCGAAAATCTCATGAATGAAGAAATTAGGCGTCGCCATATTCAAATGAGAGCAGACGATGGAGCAGATCGGGCCTTGCGCGCTGTGCGGCGCCGTTACCCCGTTATGCGCATGAACCATTCCGCAAATTTGCTTAGAGGCGGTGAGCCCCAGGAACTGCGGTTCCAACTGAATGATATGCACCGCATCGTGCTTCAGCAGTTCGGCGAATTGCTCGCGATTGTAATAATCCTCTCCGCACGCGATCGGCACCGGACTGCGCTTCGCCACTTCGACGACCGAGGAGACCCGATAGGGCGGAACCGGCGCTTCGAAGCAGGTCGGCTGATAAGGAGCCATCGCTTCTGCGAACTGCAAAGCTGTATGAACGCTGAAGCGGTTATGCCCTTCGATCAGAATATCCACGTCCGGCCCTACCGCTTCCCGAACGGCGGCAATATTGCGGATCGCGCTTGCAAAGTCGGCTCTCTCCATCGTTCGCCAAGCCGCGCCGAACGGGTCGAACTTCAACGCCGTATATCCCTTCTCGACGACTTCCTTCGCCTGCGTATAGAAGCTTTCTTCATCAGAGCCGCCTCTGTACCAGCCGTTGGCATAGCAGCGCAGCTTATCGTGACATCTGCCGCCAAGCAGCTTATAGATTGGCTGCCCCGTGGCCTTGCCCATAATATCCCAACAGGCCGTCTCAATTGCTGCAAGCGCCGAGCCCTGCACTTGTCCCCCGTCGGAATAAACATCGCGAATCATTCTGAGCGAAATCGTCTCCACGTCGAAAGGGTCCATCCCAATAACGAGATGCTTCAGCTCGTGAATAGCCGCCTCGACGGTTTTCGCGAGTCCGTTTAACGTTCCTTCTCCCAGGCCGCTGATCCCTTCGTCCGTATCCACCTGAACGAACAGCCAATTTTTCCACGGGTTTCCGACAATATAAGTGCGCACATCCGTAATTTTCATACAGGCTAACCTCCTCACCAAGATGAGTTAAAGTTAGCACGAGCAAATGAGATGCTCAAGATGTCTCACTTGTATACATCAAAGCATGACCTGCTTAACGAACTCAATGTGATTGCGCACTAATCGTTCGCTTAATGCCGAATCGCTGCCCGCGAGCGCATCCCTGATCTGTTTGTGCTCATCCAAGCTGCTCCACAGCCGATCCTTGTTTTTGTAAAATGTCGTTCTAACGGCGATCAAAAACTTATCCTGCATCCGCGATACGGCGTCCGAATATTCTTCATTCGCCATTCCCGCAACAATCGCTTCATGAAACCTCCGATCCAACTCCACATATCCGATAATATCCTCGCGACTAATCGCTTCGGCCTGCTTGTGCAGGTTCTCGTCGAGAATCTCGAAAAACGGCTTATCCATCTTGCCCGTAAGCCGGCCGGCCGCAAAAGTCTCAAGAGCCAATCTCAGCTCGTAAATGTCCAAAATATGCTTTAAGGAAATCTCCTGCACGACAAAGCCCTGGTTGGGGATCAGTTTCACCAGCCCCATCATCTCAAGTCGGTCCAACGCCGAGCGAATCGGGGTTTTGCTCATCTGCAGCTGTTCGCTAAGCCGCTTCTCCGACAGGAACGTCCCTCCGCCCCATTCTCCCTGAACGATCAGACTTTTAATCCGTTGAAAAGCCGAGTCTCTTAACGTCGTTCCGCCCATAGACATGATTGGCAACTTCCTTTCCGCCGCTTCTTGTTCTATGATTATCATACTCGATAATGCGAATTAATCGAGAAGGAAGGTATGAATTATGGCCGGTCCATCCTTGCGCGAGCAGGCATATACCCAAATCCTCGCAATGATCGTGAACGGAGAAATCCCGAAAGGCGCGGTCACCTCCGAAATTCAGCTTAGCCGGAAGCTCGACATGAGCCGAACCCCTATCAGGGCTGCTCTTCAACAGCTGGAGCTGGAAGGATTCGTCCGAATCGCCTCCAAACACGGCGTTATTATACTAGACTCTTCGTCCCAGAGAGTCGGGGATTTGCTCGATCTTATCGCTTCTCTGGCGCTATTTTGCGTCAGCGATGCGTTTATATCCCGGGAAACGGAATTGCGTCGACTAGCTCGGGAGAAGGAGGAAGCCTATCAATCGCTAAGAAGCGCTGATCCAACTGAACCGCATGCGCTTATCGCTTTTGAGTACGAGCTATTGTTGAGTTCCCTCCGATTAAGCAACAACAACGAAATGGAAAAAATGATGCAGTCCTCTATGGCGCGATTGTTCTGGAACCAAAACACGGCACGCTGGCAAGCGCCTCATACCATCCAAACAGACGCGAAAGTCGAGGCCCTGATTCGCTCCCTCGGCCTCGACTTCGATTCCTTTCGCTTCGCTTTGCTGGAGTACCTTCGTTGTCTTAAGATGACCTGGCATTGAAGGCTGCTTTATTGCGCCCGGCTTCTCCCGATGAACAAGCCTAGAACCAACGCGGCCAACGAGAGGATTGCGCCGACTGCCAAAGCTTCCTGAAGGCCCGCGACGATTCCTGCCGAGGCCGTCAGAAAATGCTTTCGATATTGCGACAGGGACATCATCGGCTCGGCCGCCATCGAATGTTCCTCCCCTTGTTATGATTGCCTATTTTCATTGCTATCCGCGTTTCCATGTTTCCTCAGCTCGTAATAATCCATCGTCGAGCTTGTCTCGAATCCACACGACTTATACAGGTCCAGAGCTTTGTCGTTATCTGCGGCCACTTGAAGCATAATGACGCTTGCGTTCGTTTCTTGCAGCTTTCCGACCGCTTGCAGAAGAATCGCTCTTCCGAGCCCTTTCCCGCGCTCTTCCGGCAAGACGCCCAACCCATAGATCCCGCCGACGCCGGATAGCGATTGCAGATGGACTTTGCCTATCACCCGCTCGTCCTTCTCCGCCAAATAGATCGACATCCCCCTCGCTTCCTCCTCTTCGGGAAGCAGCAGACCGTCGATCTCCTCCGGATCCTCGACACCGAAATAAATCGCATTCTGTCTCGCGATCTCGCGGGCATCCTCGTTCGTCGCTTTCCGGAACGTGACCTCGTTCAGCCGGCTTGGCAGCTGGAGAAAACGTTCTTGGTTCAGCGTCATTTCATATTCGGAATGCTCGTACCGCGCTCCGGTTCTACGAACGAAAGCCTGTCCGGATACCGAATTCCGGTCGCTTAGAAGAAGCATGCTCATAGAGCTTCGTCTCTCCCACTCCGCCCGGACGAGCTCGTACAGCTTCCCGAAGACGCCCTGTCGCCGATAATCCGGATGCACCATGCCGTTCGCCTCGATCTGCACCCCCGGACCTCCGAAGCCGCATATTCCCATATAGCCGATCAATCGGTCGCCGTCAAAATACAGGAATTCGTTGGCTTGGCGAAGACCGGATTTCCTTTCTTCTTCAGAAGCGCCCGCGAGTTTGTAATCCAGCTCGAGCTTCAGAGACGTTCGATCTTCCTTAAGGCAATACTCTTGTAGGCCATGGATCCGCTTGTAGTCCTCGGAATCGAGCGATTCCAGCAGTTTGATCCAGGGCTTGCTTATTGATTTCATAAGATCGCGCCCCTTTCTCCCTCTTACGTTCGCCGCGACGCTTGAATATTCCTTCGTCTTAATATTTCTAAAGCGCCAAAGTAGCCGTATTGGCAACTCCAATCATCGTGATGATCAAAGTGTTCACCATTGCTCCAAGCCAAACGTTCCCTGTTAATTTGTACAGGCTGCGACTAATGCTTTCAGCTGCAAATAGCAAGAAAATAAACGGAAGCCGCGCCAGCGAACCGAAAAGTCGATGGCGCGGCCGGAGAAGCTGATGAGGCTGTTACTTGAGCGATATTTATACCTACGTCCTTTCTTCACTTGGACCTGAATTTACTAATTTCGCATGCCCATAGTTTCGGAAACTTATTTAGTCCGCCCACTCTACGAAAAGCTTAGTGTCGAACGGTTTGTGTTGATAGCCTTCAAGGGTACGAGCAACCGCTTTGACCGTTACGCTGCCGATCTTCGATACGTCCAGTTCATACGGAAGCTGTTTGGCCGAGACATACTGAAAATCCCCGTCCAACCACAGGTTAAGATCTACCGTCTGACTGGACGTGACGCTGATCTTGAGCAGTTTATGCCCTGTAGTGTTGATGACGACTTCCTGATCATTCGTTACGCTGCCCGGGATAGTGTGAGGGACAGGCAATTCACCGTTAAGGGCGGGTATCTTATCATCAGGAGCAGGCGAGACTTCATTAGCATTTGTGCCAGAAGATGGACAATATCCAGCGTTAATCGCTTCTTCCTCGATATTGCCATTAATAGCGTAACCTTGCGGATACGGTGTAGCTAAAGGCGCCCAGCACGGACTTTGATATAAGTTTATCGTTTTCGAATCTACTTGCTGCTTAATGCGATATAGAATCGTGGCAATCTCTGCCCTCGTAATCGTCGCTTTAGGACGGAACTTGCCGTTCTTATCTGCCGTGAGAATCCCGTGGGAGACCATATTATAAAGGGATAGAGCCAAATCAACATCGTCATCACCGCCTCGGTCAAGCTCAGTACGATCAGAGAAAAGGCAGATGATCGGTTGATTGGTTATGCGTGCGCAATTGTTCTTGGTATACCCGTCGCCTTCTATTATAGCCACTTGCTTGATATCCGCAATCTTCTTAAGAACCGGCTTCAAGACATCCATCGGCAGCACTTCATCTTCATTAAGCGGAAACATCTCATCTAATATCATCATCGTCTTCCAACGATTCACTTTAGCGTCGGGTTGAAGCGTATAGGTAACCCCATCGTTCCCGATTTTCTCTTTTTGATGATCCGTATAGACGAAAAGAGACAGCAGTTCTTCCCGAGCCCAGTGCTTAGCGGAAAGATCGGAGGGTATAATCATACGGTTTGGCGGGAACTTCGAGCGAAGCTCAGGAAACATTCGATACAGCAATACGCCTAACTCAGCTTTCGTTACTGACTTAGCAGGCTGGAAGTGCCCCTTACCGTCTCCTTTCATATAACCGTTGTCAGCCATGTAAGTAATAGCTTCCTCCGCCCACGAATACTTGGTCGGACCCACGTCCGTAAAGCTGGTTGCCGCGGATGCGGGAGGAACTGCTAGTGAAATCAGGACAGCAAATAGAACTAATGTAATGATGTGTTTCTTCATCGTGTAAATTCTCCTTATGTATGATGTGATAATATTACCATATCTGTACGTTACACCATGATTAGTTCATCAAAGTACAGCAGCCTCCTTCACCGTCTATTATTATGATATAATAAATCTATTTTACGTCCCTCATGCCTCCGGGACCCGGTTCGCAGGTCGGCATTGATACGTTGCTTGGAAAGGAATCATTGTTTCGGTTATCCCAATCCCGGAGGAGGAGAAGTATTCAATGAGCCAAGTAACGCTGGAAATGATTTTTAATGAGTTGCGGAATTTCAGGTCAGAAGTTAATCAAGAGTTTGGGGCAGTTAGATCGGAGTTTGATCAAAAGTTTGAAGCAATTAGATCGGAGTTTAAAGCGGAAATCCAGAGTGTCAAAAAGGATCAGCAAACGATCTTAACTCGGCTGAACAGTCACGAGAAAATGTATGCCCAATTAATCGGCATGGTCAAATCCGTCAAAGAAACGGTAGCGGACATCGCCAGCCAGCAAGATACCATGGAACGAAAGTTCACGTTTCAGTTCAACACGCACGCTGCAAGCATTGAAGTTCTCAATCGCGAACAGTTAATGATAAAGACAGAACTCGAAATGCTGAAAAACCGATATTAAACGATACCGACAAAATCCCATGAGGGATTTTGTCGGTTTTATTTATGTTGCCGTGTGCGGGTACTTTCTCTTTCTGCCGCCCCTTCAAGCTTCATCACACAGAATACCCATTTGCGTAGGAACTGCCAGCTTCTACTGACGCAGATTCTCCGGGAAAATGGCGGAGAGGTCGATGGCCAGGCAGGGGACTGTCGGCGATGTTAGCGTATCCCCTTCCGACAGCGTGGCCGCCAGTTCATAACGCCCTTCCTGCAGAACGAATTGGTCGACGGTCCGATAGATCGGATCGGCTAGCCAATACTCCTTAACGCCGAACTGCTCGTACAGCGCCTTTTTAATCTTTTTGTCATGGCGGCCCGTGCTCTCGGACAGAATCTCTACCAGCAAATCCGGCACGCCGAAGACGAATCCGACATGGGTCATATCCAGCCGTTCGCTTGCAATGTAGATGACGTCGGGCTGCACGATATTGTCCTCATTGAAATGCACATCCATCGGCGCCAGCAGAATCTCTCCCTCTTGGCTGCACGCACTGTGGAACGGCAGATGAAAATTCGCCAGCATTTTCTGATGCGCATACTTGGGCGAGGACAGGAAATCATAACGTACCCCTCCGATTATTTCATAGCGCTCTTCAATTAAAGAGTAGGTTTCTTGCTGTTCCTTTACCTTATCATTCCGAGGACGTGCCGGGGGCTTGGATCGATTCATCGCCGCATCACTCCATCTTGGTTTCAGCAAACCAAAACACCCCGCAAAGAAACACTTGGCTGTGTTCGACTTTGCGGGGTGCTTCCCTGCCGTTTATTTTCCCTTATTATGGACAATCCAAGAGGAAGCTGTCAAACAAGCTTTCATTCTTTTTACGAACACCTGCTATACCCACAATTCCCGCAAGTTTTGCAGCCCTCGACGTTCAGCAGAGAGGCCGAGCCGCAGGAGGGGCACAGATCTTTCGAGGTATAGGCGGTTGTTGGTTTCTCTACGGCAGTACCAACTTGAACGGTCGAAGCTTCGGAAGCAGCAGCCTGTTCATGCTCCGATGCAAGTCCCGCATGCGCCTCCAGCGCTTGAGCGACCGCATCGGCAATCGATTCGACGCGGTTCGGGCCAAAGCCGACGGCGCCGGAGCCACCGATACCTTTCAAGTGCTTCACGAGCAGTTGCACTTTATTTCCGTGATCTCCGTACCTCAGGAACAAAGAGCAGACGCGGCCGAGCGCTTCCGCCATCGCGAATACGTCGGAGCCGGCTTTGCCGACGTTCAAGAAAATTTCACCCGGCGTGCCGTCCATATCATTGACGGTGATGTAGGCCATGCCGAACGGCGTATTGTATTTGTAGGTCGCGCCGCGAAGAATTTTCGGACGGCTCTTGTACTCCTTATCGAACACTTGCCTTTGCTGCGGTGTGACACTAGCGTTCAGCGCAGTATCCAGAACCGTTGCCGGACTCGAACCGGCCGCTGCCGGAGCTATTTCCTTGTTCGCCGCTTCTTTCTCCTCGTCCTTCGTCGTGCTCAGAACCTGTACGTCGCGGCTTCCGTCACGATAAATCGTGACGCCCTTGCAGCCAAGCTCAAACGCAAGCTCATACAGTTCGGCGGTCTCTTCCACTGTAAAGTCCGAAGGACAGTTCGCCGTCTTGGAGATTGAGCTGTCCACCCAACGCTGAATGGCCGCTTGTACACGGATATGATCCTTGGCGGATAAATCCATTGCCGTAACGAACCACTCAGGAAGCTCCTCACCCGGATGCGCATCCTTCCACTTCTGAGCGATCGGGACAAGCTGTTTATCGAAGCCGAGTCGGCTCTGGCGGTAAAATTCAAAAGCAAAGTACGGCTCAATGCCTGTTGAAGTACCCACCATTGTTCCAGTGGAGCCAGTCGGAGCCTGCGTGATTACAGTGACATTACGCATGCCGCGCTTCGCCACTGCCTCGCCCACTTCCGGGTAAGTCGCGACCATATTTTTCATAAATCCGCTTTGCAGGAATGGATCGGCCACGAACGCCGGGAACGAGCCTTTCTCTGCAGCGATCTCCGTAGAGGCCAGATACGCCTCTCGAGCCATAAAACCGTACAGCTTATCGAGAAACTCCAAGCTTTCCGGACTGCCATAACGGATTTCCAACTGGATCATCAGTTCGGCGAGCCCCATCGTGCCAAGTCCTATGCGACGCTCGTTTTGCTGGTTTTTCTCATTTTCAGGGAAGTGATACGGCGTCTTGTCGATGACGTTGTCCAGGAAGCGAGTCGAGTAACGAACGACACGGGACAGTTCGTCCCAAGCGACGTCGTGCTTCTCGGCATCGTAAAACTTGGATAGATTGACCGCAGACAAGTTACAGACACCCCATGCAGGCAAGCCTTGCTCGCCACACGGATTCGTACAAATAATCGGATTAAAATACCAGCTGTTGGACATTTGATTGTAGTATTCCATGAACACGACGCCGGGCTCCGCGGACTTCCATGCACTCTCGATGATTGTATTCCAGACGTCGCGGGCGCGTACCGTGCGATAATGCACAATTTTTTTGCCGCGCTGCTTCCACTTGTCCAGATCGCCGTCCCAGAGAAAATCGTATTCGGGATCAGCCGAATCCGGGAACACAAGCTCCCAATCCGCGTCCTCTTTGACCGCCTTCATAAATGCGTTGCTCACGCATACGGACAGATTGGCGTTGGTCACTTGGCCCATCGTTTGCTTGACGGTGATAAAGTCTTCGACGTCCGGATGCCAATCATTGATCATCAGCATCAATGCGCCTCGCCGGCTTCCACCCTGCTCGATCAAACCTGTCGTGTAGCTGAACAATCCTCCCCAAGACACCGCGCCGCTGGATGAACCGTTTACTCCCTTGACGATCGATCGGCGAGGACGAAGCGAGCTCAAGTTGATGCCGACGCCGCCCCCACGGGCCATAATTTCAGTCATTTCCGTCAGTGTCTGCATAATTCCGCCCCGACTGTCATGAGGGGACGGGATAACGTAGCAGTTAAACAGCGTCAGCTCTTCGCTAGCTCCTGCGCCGGCGGCAATTCGCCCCCCGGGGACGAGCTTCCAATCGTCGAGCAGCCAGCGAAACTTTTCCGCCCACGCCTTCTGCTTCTCCGGCGTCTCCTCGACGGAAGCCATCGCGTTCGCGAGCCGATCCCACATCTCCTCTGGCGTCTTCTCGATCGTCAGGGTAAGCTTCTCTGTCGTCGACTCGACCAGTTCTCCGTTACGGAGCTTAACTGTGACTTTTTTCCCATCGCGCGCCACGACCTCGCCGACATCCTTGGAAGGAAACTTCGGATCGTCCTTCGTCAGAACGAGCACGACGTCGCCCACCTTCGTCTCATCGGAGTCCGCGTTTTTCCAAGCGTAGCGATCGAGAAATATTTTCTCGCTCAGCCCCTCAAGACGTCTTTCCTGCATCGTTGCCACAGTGACCACCCTCCCGGACAGCTTAGTATATGGGCACAATCCATGTGCAATCCAAGTTGAATAGGCCTTTTGATCCTATGTAAATTGTACAATATATTGTGCACATAATCATTATACTCTCCTATATGTTGTATTTCCATAGACCAAAAGCCTGTAAACTTTACCGTCTCGGCATCGAATTTATTGCAACCAGTTCCGCCAATAAACAAAAACTGTAACTATAAACAAGATCCCCGAAATGATTAGCCCGTTTCTTTCCAGCCTCGTCTTATACTTTTTGACCACCGGTCGGCTGTTGGAAATTAAGACAATTTGGGCCCTCACTCCTCAGGGCAGGCAGCGTCGAGGCACTTTTTGGGCCTTAGCCACCCAAGGATTCTGTCCGCTAAAACACAAACTATTCTCCTGGATCACAAGCCGACAAGTTTCAAGCCTATTTTCACATTTTTTGAATCAACCGCCCAAAATCCCCGTCCCATCACGTTCGAGCCATCCCCTTAAGCCATTCGGACGCGATCGTCGAATGTCTCCCCTCTATACAATCCATGACCTCCCCGTTTCGAATCCCTCCTAGTTGCTCATACTAGAAGATGGATAATTGCGAGATCGCCAAGGAGGACTGCCGATTGAACACCTCTATTCCATCCGACAACGCCCCGCGCAAGCTTCACCCGCTCGTGGACATGCATGTCGACCGCAGCGCTTTCGAAGATTTGGAGCGGCGGACGGAGCGCAACGGTCCTTGGGACGACTGGGCGCTGTATCAGCTCGCCTTGGAGGCGGAGGAAGCGAATCTCGTCACCGACTTCCATGCGCTGCGCTGCCTGTCGCTGCTGCCTCACTTCGAGCCGATGCCTCACCAGATCGATACCGCCCGTCGCGTGCTCCACGAGATGAGAGGCCGGGCCATCCTCGCCGACGAAGTCGGCCTAGGTAAAACGATCGAAGCCGGTTTGATTCTTAAAGAATATATGATCCGCGGCCTGGTGACCAAAGCGCTTGTGCTCGTCCCCGCCTCCCTTGTGCTGCAATGGGTTCGCGAGCTAAACGGCAAATTCGACATTCCCGCCGTGGCCCAGCGCAAATCGTATTCGTGGGACAACGATATCGTCGTCGCTTCGATGGATACGGCCAAGCGGGATCCGCACCGCCAGACGCTGCTCGACGGCGAATACGATCTGATCATCGTGGACGAGGCCCACAAGCTGAAAAACAAACGGACAGGCAACTACCAATTCATCAACGAGCTGCGCAAAAAGTACTGCCTGCTGCTCACCGCCACGCCGGTGCAGAACGACCTGAACGAGCTATACAACCTGATAACCCTGCTCAAGCCCGGCCAGCTCGGGGGCGAGGGAGACTTCGCCGCGAACTTCGTCGCGGAACGCCGCGTGCCGAAGAACGAGTCCAAGCTGCAGGAAACGCTCGGGCAAGTGATGATCCGCAATCGCCGCAGCAGCGGCGGGGTGGAATTCACGAAGCGACTCGTCACCAACGTCCCGCTCCAACTATCCGCAGAGGAGATGGCGCTCTATGAGGGCGTAACCGACTATGTTCGCAAGCATGCCGCCTCCGAGAATGGCGATATGGCCAGCATGCTGTCTCTCGTCACTCTGCAGCGCGAAGTATGCTCCAGCCGCGACGCCGTCTTCCTGACGTTGATCAACCTGTTCAAGAAGACGACGGAGGATTCCCCGCTGCGCGCCCGCATCTGGGAGCTCGTCGAGCTGATCAAGCGCATCAAAGCGAATACGAAAGCCGAGAAGACGATGGAGCTGGTTCGCAGCCTGGACGACAAGGCGATCATTTTCACGGAATACCGGGCGACGCAGGAATATTTACTGAAGTTTTTCCAGGAGCACAATCTTGCCGCCGTCCCTTACCGGGGCGGGATGAACCGGGGCAAGAAAGACTGGATGATGGAGCTGTTCCGCAAGCGCGCGCAGGTGATGGTGGCCACCGAAGCCGGCGGCGAAGGCATCAACCTGCAATTCTGCCACCACGTCATCAACTTCGATCTGCCTTGGAACCCGATGCGCGTCGAACAGCGGATCGGCCGGGTCCATCGCCTCGGCCAGACGGAGGACGTCCAAATTTTCAATTTGTGCACGCTCGGTACGATCGAGGAGCATATCGTTCATCTGCTGCATGAGAAGATTAACATGTTCGAGCTGGTCATCGGGGAACTCGATGAGATCATTCAGCAATTCGAGAAGGAAGATACGCTGGAGCGCAGATTAGCCCAGCTTGTGCTGGAAACCGCGGACGGCGCAGAGCTGCGCCAAAAAATCGACGGCCTCGGGGACACGCTGCTGCAAACGAAAAAACGGATGCAATTGGAGAACGCCACATGAATTCGAAACAGGTTTATCGCTTCGTCGTTTCCTATCTGGAATCGAAAGAATGTCACTTTATCGAGAAAAGCCCTGTCGGCGTAACGGTTAAGCTGTCTCCGGACGCGGATCGGGCGCTGTCCAACCGGCCGTATTACTGGAGCTTTGTTGACCGGACCGGCTCGCCCCCGGAAACGATGACGTACCGCTGGTCGTTCGAAAATCCGGCGATGTCCGATCGGATGAACGCCTCGAACGTCTCCTACGTCCTGACGGAATCCGGCCGCATTATCCAGGAGGATGTCTACTTCGGCTCCCGCAGGCTGCACCAGTTGTTCGGCGTCGTTCAGCAATCCGGACGCTGCGTCACCTTGTTCGAGGAGCCTCCTCGCGGCAGGCTTGACCCGTTCGCTTCGCAGCCGTACACCGCCTGGTTAGGCGTGAACTTCAAAGTCGGTTACGAATGCGACATGAAACGGGAGGAGTTGTACTTGTGGGGCGTCTCCCTTGCCACGGGAATCATCGAGGAGCGGTTCATGGATAAGCTGAAGGACCGCAGGCTGACGCCGCGCCTTCCGGCCAACGTCCACCTGCTCAAAAACGGTCTATCCCTGAGAAAAGGGATGGCCCAGCTCGAAGCGGCGCTTGAGCGCAGACTGCGTACCGCCGACTACTCCTGGGCCGTGGAAGCCGAAGCGCGAAGACAGGACGAACTGGAGCGAATTCGGCAATATTATGATCCCATGCTGGAGCATATGAATCATCCCGACCAGATGGAGCAGAAGGAAGCCGTAACCGCCAGATTCAAGCAGCGGGAAGCGGAAATCGATTGGCAGTACAAGCCGCGCGTGAGCGTCTCCGTCCTGAACTGCGGCATTTTTCACCTGCCGGGTCTTGATTGACCGACGATACGCCGCAAATCGGCAAAAATAGAACTGCCAAGCCCGGCGCTTGCTGACACATTCCAACAGCTTCGGCGCCGTACGTTAGCTACAATGGACAAGCGGCGCCACAACCTCACAAAAGAAGTTCAAAGAGCCGATTTCGATTACGAATAGCAGGTGATGAAATGATTTTCCTCAAAAGCCGCAACGGAAGCCGCCGCAGAGCGGGCCTCCGCTTTGCCGCAACGGTGGCGATCACGGCCCTTCTCTGGTCAAGCGCGGCGGCTCTGCCGGCTTCGGCCGAAAGCCCGGCGCCCGAACCGAAGTCCAAGCTTGAGCGCCAAGTCGAAAGCTGGGTGGCGACTCTATCGAAGCAAAAGCCGTTCCAAGACTGGCAAGCCGCGGATCCGCAAATTTCAGCGCTCGGTCCCGGCACTCACAGCTGGCTGGTGCTGTTTTCGAAGGAAGGACGCGATGTCGGCTACATGGTCGTTCATGCGGTGATGGACGGCTCCTTCCAGCTCGGTGAATACGGAACCGGCCCCCATTCCTTGTTCTCCCTGCAGCAGCTTAAGCGCTCGCTAATCTATAGCGGGCTGGTCTCCGAAGAAGAGCTGGGCCTGATTACCGCCGCCAAGCGCTACATTCATCCGTTTGCCGCCGCCTGGGAAGTCTCCGTGGGAGAGCACACTTATTGGCTGGACGCCAAAACGGCGGAACAGCTCCCCTTGGACAAGCGCCAATGGACTTCCCTGTTCGACGGAAAATCTTCCGTTGTTGGACAAGGTGTCTCGTCTCGCATCGACGACTTGAGACTGAACGAGCTATTCGACGCTTATGAGAGACTTCCATGGCTCACCAAAGAGGCGCCCTTCTCCGTGAAGGACGCCCGGAAGCTGCAAAAACGCCTTGATGAAGGGAAGCAGCTGCGGTATGTAACGGAGCCGTTCGGGGACGCGATGCTGTATGCAGCTCCGGTCATCGGCTATCAAAGCTGGTCGAACGGCCGTATCGATGTTGCTTTAGACATGGAAGGAACACGCTTCATTCCACTCGACGATTTGCTCGCACAAGGTCTTTTTTATCGTTAATTCACAGAAGAATCAGCCGAACGCGCCTCATGGCGCGTTTTGTTTTTTCTCTCCGCGCGCCCTCCCCACCAGATCATCAGACCCATCGGGGCCATGCCGAACCATTTGGTTAGCCACAGTTCCTTGCTCCGCACAGAGCGAGGCTGCTCCTTCTCTTTGGGACGCTCCATGTAGCTTACGACCCGCTCCGTCATATATTTCAAATACTCCGATCCGTCCATTTGGCTCGCCTCCTCTTCTCTAGTATGCCCGTTTCGGAAAACGCTCAATCCTTCTGCATGGCGAAGCCCAATTTGTGTCACGCTATAGAACGGATATAGTCGCGCTTGAGATCGGAGGAGATAATAATTGGTTTCTCGTATACGTATCGCAATCGTATTGCTTGTTTGCAGCCTAGTTGCCGGTTCAGTCGGCGCAGCTCAGGCGCAAGCGCAGCTTCAGCCGACGGTAGCCCCGCCTAACGTGAAGCGCGCTCTTCCTGCCGCCGACGTGCTAATTGATGCAGGCCACGGCGGAATCGACGGGGGCACTCACTGGAACGAAATTCTGGAAAAGGATATCAACCTGGAAATCTCACGCAAGCTCTACCTGCTGCTGCGCGCCAGAGGACTGAAGGTGATCTTGAATCGCACCGGCGATTACGCGCTGAGCGACGACAACCGCTGGCATCTCAGCCGCTCGCGTCACCGCCGGGATCTATCCCAGCGACGCGGTTTGTCCGAAGAAATCGGCGCCGCCGTTTTCGTCAGCATCCATGTCAATTGGTCGCCCAAAAAAACGAAAAAAGGACCGTTGGTCATTCATCAGGTTGAGGGACGCAGCGCAATGCTGGCCGGTTATATTCAAGATAGCCTGAACAGGCAGCAGAATACGTTCCGGCTGCCTCAGGAGGCCAAACAATTTTACTTGCTTAATCGGGTTCAAGCGCCAAGCGTCATCGTGGAAACGGCATTTCTGAGCGATCCGGGAGACCGGGCGATGTTGACCTCCATTCCCGGTCAGAACCGCATCGCCGCAGCGATTGCCGGCGGCATTATGGCCTACCGACTTTGCAGCCCCTGAGCGGTGAAAGGCCCCGGAAGCGACAGCAGAGCGGACAGCGGAACGAATTCAGCCTTTCCCTTCAGTTCGGGAATGACGGCGCGCAGCGCGTCCGAAGTCGATAAGCCCGGCGGTCCGACGTGGCCGATGGCGACGCAGCGTTCGTTCTTCTGGAGCAGCTTCTTAACTTCTTGCAGCTGCTTCAGTGCATGCTGGCGCGTATAGACGTCGTCGAGAAAGATGTCGTTGCGAACGGTTTCTATGCCGACTTCCTTGGCAACCGCTGGAACGACCGTGCGAAAAGACGTACGGCTATCCAAAAAAATGAGCCCTTTCTCTTTGCACACCTGCAGGACGATTCTCATCACCCTTTTGTCGGCGGTCGCTTTCGAGCCCATATGGTTGTTCATGCCGATTGCGTGAGGCACGTCGGCGATCGCCGCCTCCACCCGTTTGCGAATTTCCCCATCCGACAAATCGGTTGTGATCGCGCCTGGACCAAGCCAGTTTTTCTGTCCTCTAACCGGTTCCATCGGCAGATGAACGATGACGTCGTGGCCAAGTCGATGGGCCTTCTCCGCATCTTCTTTGGTCGTCGGCAGGAACGGCATGATGGCGGCCGTCAGCTTGATCGGCAAATTCAGCATTTGCTCCGTGCCTTTCATGCCGTTGCCGAAATCGTCGATCACAACTGCGATTTGACGCTTGTCGACTGCATTGCCACCGGACTCGAGAATCGCTGATGGCGACGAGACGGAAGCATTGGCATACCGTCCCGCCGCAAGAAGGACAAGGCCAAGCGCAAGCTTGCCTAGAAATATTTTTCTTATCCTCATCCGAACTGTCTCCTTCTGCTATACAAGTGAACTACCGACTTAGTATGGGGTACTTTGGAAACGAATATAACTATGCGAAAAGCGCCTTCGATGCCTCCGGACAAAAAAATCCCCGCCAGGTGAGCCCGGCAGGGATTATCCGAAATCATTACCGCACGTCTTCGCGGTTTCGGCTGCGCATACCCGCCAAGCCGAACAAGCCCAGCAAGCCTAGCCATCCCCAATCGAAGCCCCTTCTTACCGGTGTCGTTTCCATTCTTCTAACCGTGTTGTTCGCGCGTGTTGTCATGTTCGTCGTGCTGTAAGGTCGGTAGGCATTCATACGAGTCGAATCGTACGTACCATATGTTCCGTTGACCCCATGAGTGCCGTTCATATTATAAGTGCTGTAGTTCCCGGTACCATTCATTCCGGTGCCGTAAGTGCCAGTGCCGTTCCCAGTAATGCTGTTGATCGTACGATCGAGCATCGTACCGTCCGTTCTTCCCGCGTTCGGATAGTACGTTTTGTTCGGCACGGTTGCGCCGTTTAACGTCCTGCTGTCGCCGGACATTCCCGTAGTACCCGTCGTGTGCTCGGCGAATGCCGGAGTAACGCTTGCCAACGCGATGCATGTGCCGAGAGCCAGACTGGTCGCAATTTTCTTCAAAATTGAACCCTCCTTAAGCAATTTGATTGCCCTAATAAGGTGTCCCCGGGCCAGTGAAATATGCGATGAGGATCGTCGGCTCGCGAGCCATAAGCAGGAAACTCGCGCGGCAAAACGGCCCTAAGCCCAGTCACGATCCTGCGGCATGTGCTTACGCCCGTTTTTGCCAATATAGGTGAATGTACTGTCCGTATTCGACTACCGACATAAGCTACATACGTGACGATTGGTCATAATTAAACCGCAAGGTGGTGAAAGATATGGGATATCCTGTTGCAGGCGAAGTTTGCGGACCTAAAGGCGGAGTTGCGGGAGCCGCGGCTTTCGCTCTTGTACTCTTCGTCCTCTTGGTAATCATCTTGCGCGCCGGCTGGTGCTAACGGATGACAACAAGCTTTCCCGCCGTTTGGTCGCGCCTGCCGCGACCTGACGGCGGGCTTTGTTTTTTATTCGTCCTTCGAGCCCGTCCAGCGTAAGGAAACAGCGTATCGTTTGGGCGACAGACCTTCCGTCTTTTTGAACAGCTTGCTGAAGTAGTACATATCTCCAATCCCGACTTGGTCGGCGATCGCTTCAATCGTATAGGCGCTGTTTCTCAGCAGCCGTTTGGCTTCCTCGATGCGAATGCGCGTCAAATATTCGGAGACCGAAATCCCGGCCGCCTGCTTAAACAGTGTTCCGAAATATTTCGGCGACAGCCCGGCTCTGGCCGCCAGCTTCTTCAGATCGATCGAGGCGGAAAAATTGCTCTTCATATAATCAATGGCGTCCAGCATCATATCGGCATGCGTGTGGTTTACCCGAACGCCCTCTCCGGTCATCAACTCGCCGTGTATCAATCCGATCAGCCTGAGCATCGCCGCCTTTAGCCAAATTTGCGCGTCGGCCCTCGACTCCTCGAATACGCGGCACAGTTCTTTAAACGCATCGAAAAACTCATGAACCCGCGCCGGCTTCATCCGCTCGGGGATGTCCATGTCGATCAGCTCCGCATTGGGCCGCTCGTGAAGCCAGCTTGCATCCGGCATGCCTTCTTCGGATTTGCGTCCCAAATAAACCGCATAAGGGGAAAATTCCGCCGCTTCTCCAAGAAAAACATAATCGAAATGCACGGCAAAGCAGTGCATCGGCTCCGTCTCCGACACAAACATTTCGTTCGTCCGATGCGGGCGAATGTACAGCAAATCCCCTGGCTCCATCGAATACGTCCTGTCCTCAATTCGGAGCGTTCCGCTTCCCTTCACAACGTAAATAAACTCGTGATCATAGATGTTCCGCTCCGGATTAACCGCCCCCGCAGCGATCGCCACTTCATGCACAAAACGAACATAGGGAGAGATCGTCCGATAATCTACGCGCGTCGACAAAGCTAACCGCCCCTTCCGCCCTCTTCGCCCAAATACGCTTTTAACTACAGTATAGCATCTTCAGCCCGCGTTCCGATTGCCCGATTGCGATTCGACTTTTTTACAAAAACCTCGGATTTCTCTCCATCCTCACCTTGGCCTTTCGGTTGTAGGATAGAAGCATACCACCGCCGAGGAGGAACAACAATGAGTGCAACTACGCCAATTACGCAAGAACATATCGACTTCTATCGCAACAACGGTTTTGTAAAAGTAGACAACATGCTGACAGCCGAAGAGCTGGAGCTGCTGAGAGAATATCTGGAAGAGGCTATGCAGACGACAAGCGACCGTTCGGTCCAGACGGACAAGCAAGGCGGACTATATTATCGCGTCTTGAATCAGAAGGTGAATACTTGGAGAGATCATGCGGGCATGGGCAAATTCAGCTTCCATGAACGGTTCGCCCAATCCGCTCTGCAATTAACCGGAGCCAATCAAATTCGTTTATTCCACGATCACGGATTATGGAAAATGCCGAACGATTCCAAGCCGACGCCGTGGCATCAGGATACGCCTTACTGGCCGATCAACGAGGCCAATCAGGGTATGCTGTCGATCTGGATTGCCTTGGACGACGTCAACGAGAAGAACGGCTGCATGGCCTTCATTCCGAAATCCCATAAGCTCGGCAAACTCAAGGGCATCGATTTCCTGGACCCGCAAAATATTTTCGATTATGTCGAGGGTGAGCAGCTTGACGACCGCAAGCCGGTTGTCGTACCGCTGAAGGCCGGAAGCTGTACATTCCATAACGGCCTGACGTTCCATTATGCGCATGCCAACGAGACAGACCGGCCCCGTAGAGCGCTTGCCATCATCTACATGCCGGACGACATTACGTTCAGCGGCGCATCCCATCCCATTACAACAGGATTGAATCTGGAAAAAGGCGATGTGCTCAAGGGACCGCTATTTCCAGTGCTGGCCGTGCGCGGCGCAGACTGACGGCGCCGGAAAGAAAACGTTTACGATTCTGAATCTATAAAAAAGGCGGCGCAGGGATTTACTCCCTAGCGCTGCTTTTTTGCTGCCTGATTAAGTCTTTCCTCCCGCCTTCATCAACGCCTCGGCCATTTCGCGATAACCGCTGTTCTGAGCATGCTTCAGCGGAGTTACGCCTTCATTGTCGGCCAGGTTGACGTTGGCCCCGTGTTCGATAAGAAGCTCTACGATCTTCTGATGCCGCTCTCCTCCGTCGCCAAGAATGACGGCTTCCAGCAAAGCGGTCCAGCCCAAATTATTGACATGGTCGATGTTCACGTCGGACGTTTCCAGCAGCTCGCGCACGATCTCGACATGCCCGCGGTCGGCCGCCGGGATAAGCGCAGTTCCTCCGAAGCGGTTCGTAATCGTCGTGTCGGCTCCGGCGGCAAGAGCGGCCTTCAGGAAGGCCATTTTCCCCTCCGCTCCCGAATAGAGCAGCGGATTGTCCGAGCGACCGTCTCTGATATTGATGTTGGCCCCTCGCTCTATGAGCATATGAAACAGATCGAGCCGCTCTTCATGTACCGTAATCATTAACGAGGTCCGGCCTCTGCCGTCCGTGGCGTCGATATCGGCGCCCTGATCGAGCAGTCGTTCGGCCGCCTGTCTATCGCCGGCTTGAACGGCTTGCAGCAAATCGTTGTTTAGCTTGTTCATCTCTTGATTCACCTCATGCGTCGATTTCTGTTCCCCGTCCGTCAGCAAGGAGTTCACCTGAACCCCGCAGCCCGCGAGCGCCGCAGCCAGAACGATCAAGCCCAAGCCGTTCAGCATCGCAAGCCGCCGCCTTCCTTGTCGCTTCATTTCGCTTCACCTGCAATTTTACAGTTTAAGCTCCGCTTTGGATTGCCCCGCCCAGTCTCCGACTGGAGTAACCGTATAAACCGGCGGTCAGCTCGACGACGAGCAGACTGACGAGCAGCATGCCCGTATAGGAGAGCAGCAGCTTGATGCGGATGGACACGAACCTCACCTCGTCCCCCCGATAGCAGTAAACACGCCAGCGTAACGGCCGATATCGTCAGCATCGCGCCGATAATTTTCTTCTCGCCGAATCGCCGGCATATCCGGTCCGTCAGCACGATCTGGTTCACCGTGCCGATCAGCGAGCACAGCGTGAGCAAAATCGCGATCTCGGCCGTGCTGAAGCCGTAAGCTTGTACGACGTAAAGCGGGAAGATCGCCTCGAAGTGCGTCAAGCCGAAGGTCATCGCGAACACGATCAGGAAGCTCATTTCATTCCGATAGAGATGGCTTTGTCGGCTTCAAAATAGGTTGTTCAACTTACAGTCCATAATTACATTGTAGGCTTTCGGGATATTGCCATCATCGTATAGTCAGACTAAAAAGTACGTATTTGAATTAGGCACCTTGCACAATTTCTCCAGTTGGTCAGTGTTGACTGGGATTGACCTGCAGCAAGGAGTCATCTCTTCTCCAACGCCCCGGCCACTAGCTCTCCTCCGAACAGCACCGCTTTGCGCTCCGCTCTCCGAGCCACCGCTTCCGCGGAGCAGCTCGCCTGTACAAGCACAACGTCGGCCGCATCGCCGGGTGCGGGCCATACGCGGCGCCCTTCGGCGTCGAGCGGCGTTACGCCCCCGGTTATATAGCCGAGCGATTGCGCCAGCGAACGCTCGTCCACAAACCGGTACAGCTCGGCCAGACGCCCCGCTTTCTCCAAGCAGTCCCCGATGCCGAACGGCGACCAGTGGTCGGTAATGCTATCGTTGCCAAGCCCGATGGCGACGCCCTTGGCATGCATCATCGGCAGCGGCATAATCAAGCCCCCGAACGGCACGGTAGACGTAATCGAAATGCCCAACTCGGCGAAACGTCCCGCCAGTTCGGCGGCGGCCGCAGCATCTCCGGCGAAGGCGAAGGCGTGGCTGACCGTCACTCGGCCCTGCCAGCCGGCCTGTTCAGTCAGCTCGGCAACTCGTCTCATCGTCGCGAGTCCGGCGTCGCCCCCGTCGTGGACATGAATATCCACGCCCGCGTCCGCTTTGATCGCGATGTCCATCACCGTCTGCAGCGAGCGATCGATGTCGCCGTCGACGGTCGCCGGATCTACTGCGCCGACATGCGTCGCTCCTTGACGCATCGCCTCGCGAACAAGCTCTTCCGCATCGGAGCGAAGCAGACCGTGCTGGGGAAAGGCGACGACCTCATGCGACAGCTTGCCGGAATACGTATCCAGCGCTCGCATGGCGGCCTCCATGTTCCGCAGCCCGACGACCGGATCGATGTTGCAGTGCGTCCGAACATGCGTCGAACCGAAGCCGAGCAGCATCTCCAGCATTTTCTCCGCCCGCTGCTGCGCGGTCGGCAGCAGCTTCGGCAGCAGCTCCCGCTCCTCTTCGATTCTTCCGAATACGCCGTTCGCCGGCCTGACTGCCTTCCAAGGTCCGCCGTAGTAGGTCTTGTCGATGTGAATGTGCATTTCTCTAAAAGCGGGCAATAGCAGCAGTCCCGCCGCATCGCGCCGCGGCAGCCCGTCCTCGGAAAGCTCGCCGGAGGCGACGGAAGCTATTCGCCCGTCCTCGATGCGAATATGGTGCAGCTGAGCTTCCGTGCCCACGATATCGCCGTCCTCGTAGCGGTAACCGGTTTCCAGCAAAACGTTCACAAGCCAATAGGCGGATTTGTTCATAAAGACGTCCTTTCCAGTGCTCCAGCTACAATCGTTCCCTGGTGCATGACGGCAGACCGCTTGGCCCTGCGGGCCACCGTCTCGGCCGAACAGCTCGCCTCCGCGAACACGAAGCTCGCCTCGTCCCCGAGCTTCGGCCAAACTTGTTGGCCGTCCTTATCCAGCGGCGTGACTCCCCCCGTAATAAAGCCCAAAGCTTCGGCCAGCTCTTGTTCCGTTTTGCGGCCGAAGCGCTCGGCCAACCGCCCCGCCCGCTCCAGCACGTCTCCGTTGCCGAACGGCGACCACGAATCGAAAATATTGTCGCAGCCGACCGCTACATGTACACCGCGGTCGTGAAGGAACGGAACCGGCGGAATCGCTCGGCCAAGCGGCACGCTCGTAATAATGGCAATGCCGCTGTTCGCCAGCAGTTGCGCCGTTTCTTCCGCTTCCTCGCCTTGCATATCGGCCAACGCGAAGGCATGGCTGATTGAGACCCGGCCCTGCCAGCCCGCTTCATCCGCAAGCAGGGCCAATCTCCGAATCGTGTCCAGACCGATGCGTCCCCCGTCATGCAGATGCAGGTCGACGTCCGCGTTCGCTTCGACGGCAAGCTCCATCATCGTCTGCAGCGACTTTTCCATATCGCCGTCCACTGTATGCGGATCGACGCCGCCAACGAGCCCGCAGCCGCCGCGCAGCGCCTCTCTGACTATTCCCGTGCTTTGCGTACGCAGAAGTCCGTGCTGCGGGAAAGCGACAATCTCGCTCGTCAGCTTGCCTTCGAACGAGGCCAGCGCCTCCTGCACCGCCTCCAGATGACGCAGCCCCGCCGCCGGATACAAATCGACATGCGTTCGAATGTGCGTCGATCCAGCTCGAAGTAGCAATTCTAGCAGCTTCTCCGCCCGCTCCTTCATCGTTGTCCTCAGCGTTGGCAGCGTGCGAGCCTCGATCTCGAATCGTTCGAACAAACTGGCCGCAGGACGAACCGGACGCCAGCGATCGCCCAGCAGCGTTTTGTCCAGATGGCAATGCTTCTCGATAAAAGGCGGCAGCGCCAGCAAGCCGCGAGCGTCGAGCTGCGGCAGTCCGTCGGCATCTCCCGCATCCGACATGCTTGCGATAGCCGTAATTTTGCCGTCCTCGATGCGAAGTCGGAACAACCCGGTTTTCGTCCCCGTTACGGCCCCGCTCTCAACCTCGCGCCCCGTCTCCAGACGTAAGTTAAGCAGCCAATAAGCATTGTGCAATGTAGTTACCTCCCCTGCCTGTTCGCAGTTTATCTTGTATACTAACACGAACGGATGCATCTGAAAAATAGTTCTTGCGGAAAAGTCGTCTGCAAACAAAAGCGCCGCAAGCGGAATCCGCTTACGGCTCTCGGGCCGTTCCCGCCGTTTCGGGAACGTGATATTGGCGAAATTCGGTGGGCGTCAGACCGATCTGCTTTTTGAACAGAGTGCTGAAATAGCGGGAGTCGGGGTAGCCGACCTTGTCTGCGATCTCGTACACCTTGTTCCGCTCGTCCATGAGCAACTCCGCCGCCTTCTTGATCCTGTAGGTCGTGCAAAATTCGAGGAACGTATAGGAGGTTTTGCTCTTAAACAGCTTGCTCAAGTAGCTTTCGCTGATGTGCAGATGGTCGGCGATGCTTCGGAGCGAGAAATTGCGTTCCAGGTTCGCCTCGATGTACGCGATCGCCTCGGCCAAATATCGATCGTTCGGCTTCGCGCCTCCGACGAGAGCCAGCTTGCCGGGCAAGCCGACGCTTTCCGCGGAGCGCTCTCGCAGCGCCAGATCGTATTTCCGCTTCCGGCCGATCGCTTCCACCGTCTTCGCCAGCACGGCGTCCAGCTCCGCGTCGTCGATCGGCTTCAGAATAAAACCCTGCGCCCCGAGATCGACGGCCGCCTTGGCATATTTGAAGTCGCTGAAGCCGGTAATTAGAATAAATTCCGTGTCGCTCGTCTCCCGAACTTTGCGCATCATCTCTATGCCGTCCATGCCCGGCATCCGGATGTCGGTGATGACGATGTCCGGACGCAGCTTGCCGATCAATCTGGCGCCCTCCAATCCGTCGCCCACCTCTCCGATCACCTCGCAGCCGTAGTCGTGCCACGGCGTTGTCATGACCAGGCCTTTGCGCAGCAGCTGTTCGTCCTCGACGACCATGATTTTGATCATGCAGTTTCCTCCTTCCGGCGATACGGAATTCGCAGCGATACGCGAGTGCCAACCCCGGATTCGCTGTCGATATCAAGCCCGTAGGCTTCCCCATAATTGAGTCGAATCCGGTTATGCACGTTATTGATTCCGATGCCGCCTTGATGCGTCCCTCCGCGAATGGCAGCTAACGTCTCCTCGCTCATGCCGATGCCGTTATCCTTGATCTCGACTTCAAGCTCGTCCCCGCTCCTTCGGCAGACGATGCTCAAATCCACGTTGCCGACCTTATTCTCGAAGCCGTGCACGATGGCGTTCTCGACGAGCGGATGAAGCATGAGACGGGGAATCGTGGCGTCCAGCGCCTCTTGGTCGATGCGGATTTCCATGTTCAGCCGGTCTGCGAACCGGATGCGCTGGATGTACAGATAATGCTCGATCAGCTCCATTTCCGCGCCCAGCGTCGTCTCCTCGTCGTCCACATGAATCATCCCCCGCAGCAGTCTGGCAAGCTGCACGACGATGCCTCCGATCTCCTTCGTCTGGTTCATCTTCGCATTCCATTTAATCAGATCGAGCGTGTTATAGATAAAATGGGGATTCAGCTGCGCCTGCAGCGCCTTGATCTCTGCGATGCGAAGCCGCCTCTGCTCATCCTTGGCGCTGGCGATCAAATCCTTGATTTGCGTCGCCATGGCGTTAAAGCCGCTGGCCACGATGCCGAATTCGTCGACGCGCCGCGACTCGATCCGAACCGCGAGATCGCCCATCGAGATGCGCTTCATCGAATGAGCCAGCTCGAAGATCGGCTTGGAAACGTATTTCGACAGCTTGTAGGCAAACCATAAACAGATAACGAAGCTGACTGCGGCTGCGACGGCGAACAGCGTCTGAATGAACCCCATGCTCTGCTCCACGATGGCGCCGGGAGAATAGCCGTAGACGGACAACCCGAGCTTCTTCGAGGCTACGACCTGAAGCAGGTCTCCGCTCCCGATCTCCGCGGGATCCCGTTCCAGCGTTCCTTCCCGCTCGGGCTGCTTCGTATGGATCACCGTGTAGGCATGCCCGTCCAGCACGACGAAATCCATGGCGAACGGAGCGTCGTAAGCGCTTACGATATCGGCGATCAAAGATCGGGGAAAATCTACGATCAGATAACCGAGCAGTTTCCCGGAGGCCGAATGAACCGTTTGCACGAGGCTGAGCACGACTTTGTCGCCCTGAAGGCTTTCGTAAGCATGCGGATAGGCCCGCATCTCCCCCTCCGCCTCGTGGGCGGTGCGGAAGATGCCCCACCCGCGGTATTTGACCGGATTGTAGATCGACGGCAGCTCGCGGGTCGAATAGCGGGCGCTGTCGTCGGCGTTGATCAGGTAAATGGCCGCTTTGTTTTTCTTGCCCGCCAGCAGCAGGTGCATGCGCTGCTCGACGTTTTTCTTCAGTTCGGCGTTCCCGCCCAGCAGCGCCTGCCGCACCTCCGGCAGCTCGCCGATCGTATTCATAATGCCGCCGTATTCCTCCGCAAGCGCGTCGAACCTTTCCGCCGCCCCCGCCACTTTGTCGTGCAGCTGCTGGCGGTACTGTTCGAGAAAAAAACGCTTCGAGAAGCCGTACGTCATCGATCCGATGATGAGCAGCGGGATGACGCCGACCAGGACGAAAAAAATCAGCAGCTTGTTGTAAAAGCTTAACTTTCTGCGCATGCGGATGATCTCCTTAGGCGATTCTAGGCTGCTTAACGCAACGGTCGTCCGCTTCTTCTTCCATAGGAAGAGGATAACGCATCCGCAAGAAGGGACGCAACCGTTAACGTCTGGCAGCGATTCGCCGGAGCGATTACCCGGCTGCTCGAACCAGCCTTGTCAGTTCGTCGTGAACATGTCCGTTCGTTGCGATCAGAGCCGTCTTGTCCAGCGCTTCGGGCAGCGGCTTGCCCTCCCAGTCCGTTGCCCGTCCCCCGGCCTCCTCGAGCAGAATCAGGCCGGCCGCCACGTCCCACACGTTCAGATCGACCTCGAAGTAGCCGTCGATTCTTCCGGCCGCTACGTAGGCCAAATCGAGAGAAGCCGGTCCTTTGCGCTTGAGGTCCTGGCACTCGGCAAATACTTTTTCGGCGGCGCGGAACATTCTGGGAGCGGACACCCGCCTCTCGTACGGAAACCCGAACCCGAAAATGCAATCCCCGAGCGCGGCGTTGCGCGATACGGACAACCGCTCACCGTTCAGCCAAGCTCCCGCGCCGGACAGCGCGGTGAACAACTCTCCGTTAAACGGATTGTAGACGATGCCGAAGCGTCTCTCCGGCCCGACGTACGCGACGGAAATCGCGACGTGCGGGTACCCGTGGATCAGATTGGTCGTGCCGTCGATGGGATCGAGAATCCACTTCGCCTTCCGTGTCGCATAATCGTTCGTCTCGTTCTCCTCGGAGATGAACTCGGCTTCCGTATCCAGCGCGTATAACGCCCCGTTAAGCTCCCGCTGAACGGCCAAGTCGATATTCGTGACAAAGTTGGCGAACCCTTTTTCCTCGACGCTAAGCTCCCTGCTTCCGCCGCGAACGATTTCGCCGGCCTCACGCACGCAGGCAATCGTCTTCTTCATTAACTCTTCCATCGTTTCGTCTCCCTTCGTTGTCCCATCCCGCTTCTACATCATAACGCTTCTGCCGCCGGAAAATTTATTGAAAATGAGCAGCGAGACGACCGTCGCCACCGACAGAATCGAAGCCAGCGCTGCCGCCGTGCCGAAGCTGTCCTTGAAAATTTCCGTGAAGATCGCCACTGAGATCGTGCCCGTCTTGCCGGAGAACAAGATCAGCGTGGAGCTGAGTTCGTTGATTGTCTGCACCCAGCTGAGAATGGCTCCGGAGAACAGCCCGGGAAGCATCAGCACCGCGGTTGTCTTGAAAAACGTGCGCATCGGCGGCACGCCAAGGCTGATCGAGGCTTCCTCGATGCTTGGATCGATCTGGTACAAAATCGCCGTGCTTGATCTTAAAATAAACGGCAGCTTTCGGATGACGTAAGACACGATAATGATCGTTGCCGTTCCGGTCAGAATAAGCGGCGCCTTGTTGAAGGCGGTGATTAGCCCGATCCCGAGCACGGAGCCGGGAATGACGTAAGGGAACATCGCCAGCGAGTCGAGCAGCGACGACAACAGTGACCTTCTGCGGACGACGACGTAGCTCAGCAGCAGGCCGACGACGACCATAATGACAATGGCGATGCTGGCGAAATAAAATGTGTTGGCGATATTCTTCGACAGCTTAAAGCCGATCGCCTTGTAGCTGTCCAGACTGAAGCCGCTTACGAACAGCGGACCGCGCGTCTTGATGAAGGACGTGATAAACACGACAATCTGCGGTGTGACCGCCAGCAGCGACACCGCGAAGGCGATCGCCGTGAGCAGCGAGCGCTTGCCCAGCTTCAGCTTCTGAACGGCGGGCGGGCGCAGGGCGCTCATTCGGTAGTTTTTGCGCGAGACGATATACTTCTGGACGAACAGCACGAGCAGCGCGCACAGGACGATAACGGTGCTCAGCGTGCTGGCCAGATAGACATCGCCCCCGATGTCGCTCATGAACTCCTCGTATACGACGACGGGCAGCACCTTGTAGCCTTCCGCGATGAGCAGCGGAGTGCCGAAGTCGGCGAGCGAGGTCATGAACACGACGATCGCGCCGGCGCTGATGGACGGCACGATGACCGGGAACGTTAGCGTCAGCAGCTTGCGGATGCGGGACATGCCGAGGTTCTCGGCCGCTTCCTCCAGCGAGCTGTCCATGTTGGAGAGGGCGCCGGAAACGTACATGTAGACGAACGGGAACAGCTTCAGCGTGAACACGAGAATCATCCCGTGAAAGCCGTAGATCGTCGGAAGCACGATGCCGATTTTCTCGAACAGCTTCGTCACGAAGCCGCTGCGTCCAAGCAGCAAAATCCATGAATACGCTCCGATGAACGGCGGGGACAACAGGCTCAGCACGATCATAATATTGATAATCGATTTGCCCCATACGTTAAATCTCGTCATGATGTAGGCGAGCGGCACGCCGATCAGCGTCGCCAGCACCGTCGTCAGCGCCGATACCGTCAAGCTGTGTTTAAGCGTGTTGAAGTAGTAGGGCGTCGTGAAAAATTCGATGAAGTTCACGAAGCTCGGCCGGTGCGTCTCCGGGTGATAGAAGCTCTTCAGGAACAGCGAGGAGAACGGATAGATGAGAAACACGATCATCAGCGCCAGCAGCGACGCGCTGACGATGATCCAGAACGACGGCTTCCGCCATCTTCTCCGCGCCCCGCCCTGTCCGATTGCCGGTCCCGTCGCAGGGCTGCTCATACGATCGCCTCCCCCTCGCCGTGGCGATACAGATGAAGCTTGCCGAGGTTGAAGCGAACGCCGACCCGGTCGCCGACGGCTCGCAACACGTCTGCATCCTTGGCGTATTCATTCACCTCGACGGTTTGTCCGCCGCCCAACTCGATCTCGTAGCTGATGTAGTCGCCGAGGAACGTGACGAGCGCAACGCTTCCCTGCGGTTCGCCTTCTCCCGGCTCGGTCAGATGAATATCCTCCGGACGAACGGCGAGACGGACTTCGCCGGACGTCGTCTTCCTTGCGCCGACGGGGATCGTCCCGACGCCCTTGATGTCGACTGCAACAGGCTTGCCCGGCTCTGCTATGCCGGTTGTTGCGGAGCCGTCTGCAGCGATTAGAGTGCCGTCCAGGAAATTAGTCGTGCCGATAAAGCCGGCCACGAACGCCGTCGCGGGTTTCGAGTAAATTTCCTGCGGCGTGCCGATCTGCTCGACAATACCTGCGTTCATGACCGCGATCCGGTCGGACATCGCCAGCGCTTCCTCTTGATCGTGCGTCACATATATCGTCGTAATGTTCAGATCTTTCTGAATTTTCTTGATGGCGATGCGCATATCGATTCTCAGCTTGGCGTCCAGATTGCTGAGCGGTTCGTCCATGAGCAGAATCGTCGGATGGATGACAAGCGCCCGCGCCAGCGCGACCCGCTGCTGCTGTCCGCCGCTGAGCTGGGAGGGATCGCGGTCGCGGTACTTCTCGATGTGCATCAGCTTCAGCATATCGCCCACTCTGTCCGCGATTTCCGCTTTCGGCAGCTTGCGCGCCTTCAGCCCGTATGCGACGTTTTTCTGAATCGTCATATGTGGAAAGATGGCGTAGTTCTGGAATACCATCCCGATATTTCGCTGGTAAGCGGGAATCTCGTTCATGACCCGGTCGTCGAACAAAATCTGTCCGTCCTCAATCGAATTGAAGCCCGCAATCATGCGAAGCAGCGTCGTTTTGCCGCAGCCCGACGGACCGAGAATAGTGAAAAATTCGCCTTCCTTAATAGAAAAATCGATGCCGTCTACCGCCGTGTTGTCCCCGTATTTCTTCGTCAGATTGCGGAAGGTTACGCTGTGGCTCATCTGATCACTCCTGTCTCGTTGAGACGGGAACCGCGAGAGAGTTTCCCTGGTTCCCGCCGCTTAATGCCTCTGCGTTCAGCCAGTTTCTTGGGCTTATTGGCCGACCACGAATTCCTTCCATTTCTTCGTAATCATTTCTTTGTTGGCGATGGCCCATTCCATGTCGTAATCGATTTTTACGAGCTGGCTGAGCGGAACCATGCCCTTAGGCTCCTGCAAGTCCGTCCTCACCGTACGACGATAGATATCGCCGATATGGGACTGTACCTCCTTGCCCAGCACGAAATCGACGAACTTCTGGGCGTTCTCCATGTTCTTGGCGTTCTTAACGATACCGAGACCGGACGTCAGCAGCGTATTGCCGTCGGACGGATAGACAATTTCCAGATCCGCTCCGGATTCCATATACTTGAGCGCGCCTTGCTCATACGTCACGCCAACGCTGTATTCGCCGTCAGCAACGCCCTTGAATGTGCCGGAGGAGCTGCTGATCAGCTTGCCGTCCAGGTTGTCGACGAACCGCCTGATCAGATCCATTCCCTGCTCGCGATCCGGCTTGGACAGGATCATGTTCACCACGGCCGTAAACGACGAGCCCGACTTGACCGGATCGGCGTGGGCGATTTTGCCTTTCCATTTCGGATCGGTCAAATCCTCCCAGCTCTTCGGCGCTTCCTCTTCCTTCACCAGCTTCGGATTGTAAATGATGACCATCGGCTCAAGGTTAAAGCCGTACCAGGTGTTGTTCGGGCTCTTCGCCTCGGGAATCAGTTTGTCGAGCTCGGTGCTCTTGTACGGCTCGAGCAGATCGTCGACGACCGCATAGCCGTCTACGAAGCCTCCCCATAGCACGTCGCCCAACGGATTGTCTTTCTCGGCGCGGATTCTCGCAATCAGCTCGCCAGTGCCGGCGCCCACGAGGTTAACCGTGATCCCGGTCTTCTCCTGAAACTCCTTCACGATCGGATCGGACCAATCCGCCGCGTGGGAATAGTACAGCGTCAACGAATCGGATTTTCCGCCGTCCTTGTCCTTGCTATCGGAGCCGCAGCCTGCCGCGATCACGCTTCCCGCAAGCAGCAGCGCCATTGCGCCCGCCCATTTTTTTCTCATCCCGATGTCCTCCCTTGTTTGATTTACATGTTCATTGTAAAGCGCTTTCAAGAAGCTCACAACGTAACAATCCGGCACTTTTGTTTGTAAAAACGCACTCTTTCCCGCCTGAGGAACGCCCAGTCGCACTCGCGACCGAGGCCAAAATGGTGTATCCACCCCGCTTGCTCGCTCATAGTGCTGCGTGCAGAGCGACGGTTCTATTGCCCGCATACATCCATCGCATGCTCGCCAATAGTATCGCCACAAGTCCTTTCATCCCCTCGGTAGACGCAAAAAAACCTGCCGACCGCGTTAAAGCGGTCGGCAGGTTTGGCTTTCCCTGCTCAAGAAACGGCTTTGCCCGTTCTCTTGCAGGTCTTGCTGCCGTTTTTGCAAGTTTGGTATACACCCATAAAATCGAGGCGGTGATCGGTCACCTTAAAGCCGTATTCGTTAGCGACACGCTGCTCCAACTCAAGCAGCCAATCGTCCTGAATTTCCTCCAGCGCCCCGCATACCCTGCATACGAGATGGTGATGCATATGATCGTGCCCCTCCTGACGAAGGTCGAAACGGGCAACCCCGTCTCCGAAGTTCATCTTCTGCACGATGTTCAATTCCGCGAGCAGTTCCAAAGTCCGGTATACCGTTGCCAACCCGATCTCTGGAAACTTCTGTCGCACGAGCATAAACACATCTTCGGCGCTCAAATGATCTCTCTCGTTCTCCAGCAGCACCTTCAAAGTAATTTCGCGCTGCGGCGTCAGTTTATATCCGTTCACGGTCAATTGCCGATTGATTTTGTCGATTTGCTCTACGATATCCATCCTATGGACACCTCCGCTTCATTAGAGTCGTATTTATCGTCACTTTTTTATAATAGCGAAATCGGGCGAAAAAATCAAAGAAATTGACGCCATTTCCCATAAACACATCGTTATATGATTATAAACCTCCGCCTCGCGACCGACGATTGACGGCAACGTAAAAACCCTGCCTAGCCGTAATTGAACGGCTGGCAGGTCTGTCTGGACGCGAACTATTGGCCCCTGGCGGCCTTGAAGGCTTGCACATACTGAGCGGCGCGCGCGGCGATCAGGCTCAAGTCGCCTTTCTTCGCGGCCTCGTTCGTCAGATCCGATCCGATGCCGACGGCAATGGCGCCCGCCGCGATCCATTCGCCGATATTGTCGAGCGTAACGCCCCCGGTCGGCATAATGTTTGCCTGCGGCAGCGGTCCTTTGATCGCCTTGATCGCCGACGGAGTCGTGCTTGGGAACAGCTTGACGATATCGACTCCAAGCTCCAGCGCCTCCTGAATTTCCTTGATCGTCATGACGCCGGGCATTACCGGAATCCGATAGCGATTGCACAGCGCGACGGTCGCCGGATTAAGCGAAGGCCCTACGACGAATTCGGACCCGCTTAGAATGGCGGCTCGCGCCGTCTCCGGGTCGAGCACCGTGCCGACGCCGATGATCGCGAACTTGTCCGGATCGTTCGCCGTGCTGGAATATTTTGCGGCCAGCTTCTCGATCGCTTTGAGCGCGGAGGGCACCGTCATTGTAATCTCGATCGCCTTGATTCCGCCTGCAATCGCTTGCTCCGCCATTTCGGCCACTTCGTTGGCGTCCTTGCCTCGAAGTACGGCGACGACTCCGTGATCGACAATGCGCTGAATCGTGTGAATCTTGTTCATCTAATTTGTCCGCCTCTCTTTTATTAAAGTGATCTGAAAAAAAGTCCATTTCATCCCCGAAAGGGACGGCTTTACCGGCTTTAGTCAGGTACGATTTTGCTACCCGCATAACGGTCTGCCAGACCGTTAGAGGCGGTCATCCGATCGATTTCAATTAGCGCTCAACATGAGCTACATTGTTCAGCACGGCATCCGTTTCCTTGCGAGTCGGGAGCCCTTCCCAATCACCGGCCATCTGAACGACGAGCGAGCCGACCAGGTTGCCCAGCCGCACGGCCTCGACCGTGTCGAAGCCGCGCAAAAGCCCGGATAGAAATCCGGCGCAGAAGCCGTCTCCGGCCCCGATCGGATCGATGAAGTGTTCCGCCTTGAAGTACGGTACGGCGACAACCTCGTCCGGGTAGATGACGTATGTCTCCCGATCGCCGCCTTTGACGATCGTTTGGGCTTTCAAGCGTCGCAGCCGACCGACAATTTCCTCGAAATCGTCCGTATCGTACAGCAGCTTCAATTCATCCAAACCCGGTAGAAAATAATCCGCTTCCTCGGCCAACTCCAGCAAAGTCGTCCTGGCCTCGTCCAGTCCCCATAGCTTAAGCCGCAAATTCGGATCGAATACGACCTTAACTCCGGCGGCTTGAGCGACGCGAATCGCTTCGCGGGCCGTATCCAGGCAATTCGGGTTTAGAGCAGGCGTAATACCCGTCAGATGAAGCAGCTTGGCCTGCCCGATGTAATCGGCATCCAGCTCCTCCGGCCTCATGCGGCTCGCCGCAGACAGCTTGCGGTAATAATAAACAGAGCTTTTGCCCGCTAACTGCTCTCGCAGCATTAAGCCGGTCGCCGCTTCATCCGTCAGACTTGCCCGGGATACGTCAACGCCTTCTCCCCGAATCGTCTTTAGAATGTGACGCCCTACCGGATCGTCTCCGAGCAAGCCAAACCAGCCGACTCGATGACCGAGCCGAGCTAGTCCGATCGCCACGTTGCTCTCCGCCCCTCCGAACGACTTGTCCAAGCTTGCGCTATGCTCAATGCCCTTTGCTCCGCCTATCAGCAGCCCCATCGTTTCGCCGAAAGTCACGACTTCGGGACGAAGCGCCGTCTCGTTTGTTGTCGACTGTGTGCTCACTGTTCCTGCCCCCCTGCGCGCTATTCCTTCTGCCGGTTTCCGTGCCCCATCCTCCACCAGACTTCCTTCATGTGGAGCACATACAGCCGTTTAATCTCCTCTTCGTCTCCGGTTTTCAGCACCTCAATCAGCGGCGCGTGACCAACGGCGATCGACAGCAAATTCGGAAAATAAAGCTTGTTCGTAACGGCCAAAAACCGCTTCAGCTTAACCGCGCTCTGCCGCCAAATGTGGAGAATCGTCCGGTTGCCCGATTTCTCGAAAAAGTAGTCATGGAACGCCATGTCCAGATCGATAAACCGGAACAAGTCGTCCTCCCTCGCCGCTCGGACCAGGTCCTCGTAGATCGCGGACAGACGCCGAAAATCCTCCTCGTCCAACTGCGGAATCGATCTGCGCACAGCATCCCATTCGATCAGCTCGCGCAGGGCGTAGATCTCCTCGATCTCCTCCTGCTTAATCTCCGCGACGATAGAGCCTTTGTTCGCCTTACCCACGAGCAGCCCTTCCTGCTTCAGACGCTCCATTGCTTCCCTGACCGGTGCTTGACTGATGCCAAGCGCGTTCGCAATCTCAAGGACAAGCATCCGGTAGCCCGGATACAGCTCTCCTCTGACGATCGCCTCGAACAAGCCCAAATACACTTGCTCGCTCAGCGAAGTTCCCCGTTCGTCCAATCGAAACGAAATGGCGCATCCCTCATTTTTAGTTATCGATAAGATTATCGATAATTTTATCGATAGAAAAAGTGTAGCATGCGGCCTGAGGGCCGTCAATGCAGCATTTTGTTTGCTGCTCCTATCCTAAATACACGAAGAACATCTTCGATCTTGCGATGATGGGACATGACCCCGTAATTCATCCAGGCGAAGAAATCCATTTCGTGCACATGGCCGTTGCGAACTGCGGGCAGGGCTTTCCACTCCGGAGAATCGAGCAGTTCCCGACCTTCGCCCTCCCTCTTATCGAAAGTAATGAACAGATGGTCGGCGTCCAGTCGCGTTAGCGTCTGCGGATCGATCGCCACCCGTCTTTCTTGCGGCATCAGACTGCCGATCAGCTCGGGTTCGCGCAAGCCCAAATCCCCGTAGAGCACCGGTCCCGTATATCCAAGCTGTCTGCCGCCGTACAGGTAGACCGCAAGATCGGAAATACGCAGCACGGCGACTGAGGGCATTGTTCCGCCCAGCGTGTCCAGCAGCGATTGCCTTGCTTCTCCCGCCTTGTTCTCGTACTGCTTGATCGCCTCCGCAGCCCTGTCTTGAATCCCGAATACAGCCGCGATCGCATGCAGCGTCGCCCGCCAGTCCTCGCCGGTTGACGGCAGCCTGAACACGGGAGCGATTTCCCGGCACCTTTCCAAACTCCAGCGGCGATAGCCTGCGTCCAGAATGATCAGCTCCGGTCGGTAATCCGCAAGCTCGTCCCAGTCCCCGGTGGACAATTCGAATTCGGACACGTCGTGCAGTCCAAGATACTCCTGCCTGCCCCATATCCGATCGTAAAATTGCACGATCGGCTTCATCTCCAGCGCCACCAGAAAATCCTCCAAGAACGGCGCGAACGCCCTGTCCGGATCGCGGCGCTGGCGTCTGAACTGTCCCGGAGTGACGCCGACCTCCTGCTTAAAGCGCCGATTGAAATAGTACTCGTCGTTATAGCCGACTGTATTCGCAATCTCGACCAGTTTGTCTTGCGATAGCAGCAATAGCTGCTGAGCCTTCTCAATCCGCAGCCCGTTGAGATATTCCAGCGGAAGCTGGCTTGTCAGCTCCTTGAACAACTGCGTATATTTTGCGCGCGTCATGCCCGCCGCCGACGCCAATTGATCCACCGTATACGGATGAGCGTAATTGGTCTGCATCTCCTCCGCGGTGTGCAGCACCTCCCGCCTTGCTCTGGCTTCATAAGTAGCGGATCGATTCTGCTTGCCGAGCAGAACCAGCAATTCCCCGAACCGAACCTGGTTCTCGAACGCTTCCAGTTCGTCTTCCGTCCCCCTTTGTCTGTAGAGAGCGTCAAGCAGCAGCAAAACCTGAGAAAACGGCGTGCAGACCAGCGCTCCCGTCGGAAGCTGGAGTCCGTCGGCGCTCCCCCCTTCATCCTCCCTCTCGAACCTAAGCAAATAAAAGCTCATTCCGCCGTCGGCAGCTTCGAATCGAAGCGCTTTGCCGCGTTCGAGCAGTTGAACGCTGCCCTGTCTCAGCTCATAGCCTTCGCCATCGACGATCAGCCGTCCTTTTCCCGCCGTGACTGCAACGAGCGCGAAACGCGCATCCAAATAAGCCGTGCGCTCCTTGAACGCCTCTTCTCTTACAAAAGCGACGGATATGAGCTCATGCCGCGCCGCGGGTCGAAGTCGTACCGTTTCATCCAGCATAATTCCTTCCCCTTTTTCCCGACCGCCGATAATGAGAATGATTTTCAACCCTGTTGCTATCAGTGTATAAGAAAAAGAAAAGCTCTTCAATGATCGTCATTGAAAAGCCTCTCCCGAATCGTTTCCTTATTTCGCCATCGCCCCGAGCAGATCGTCCAGCTTCATCCCGTTCGCCGTAATCGCGCCGCTTTGCCAGTGGCTCCGCTCGAATTTGTAAATATTGCCCTTCTGAACTGCGGGAACCGATTGCCACAGCGGACTGTCCAGCAGCTTGAAATCCTCCTGATATTCCGGAGTATCCCAGCTTCCGTTGGAAGGAATGAAAATGATATGGTCCGCACCGAGCTCCGGAATCACCTCTTCGGAGAGGATGCTCTGGTATTCGGTCATATCCTTGGCCATCTGAATCGGCTCAAGCCCGAATTCCGAATAGATGACGCCCGTGTACCGATTTTTTACTCCGAACAGGGCAAGCGTCTTTTCCCCTACGTTGACGCGAATAAAGGCGACTTTCTCCTTGCCGACCGACGCCTGCAGCTTAGCCTTCCCGTCCGCAACCTTGCTTTCATAGTCGGCAATGACTTCTTCCGCCTTGTCCGGAATATTCAGTACGTCCGCAACGACCCGCAACATCTCCACGGAGCTTTGCAGTACGCTCTCAGGCAAGCGATAGGTCGGGGCGACCTTAGAGTAGACACCGTACTTCTCTTTGTCGGCCGCGCCGTCGACGATGATCAGGTCGGGGTTGTACGAGATGAGCGCCTCGATGCTTCCCGTCGTATCGAACAGCGGCACGTCCAGGTTCAAGTAATCCTGCTTGCCCCACAGCGGATGGTACCACTGCGCTACCGGCGTTACGCCAAGCGCCTTCAAATAATCTTCGACGTACACTCCGACGACGCGCTGAGGATGAGCCGGAATTTCGACATCGCCGAATTCGTCCTTGACGATTCTCGTTTCTGCGCCCCCTTGCGTTTCCTGCGAAGGCTTGGACGAAGCAGAAGCGGAAGCCGTGGCGGGCGACGCAGTTGCTGACGCAGACGGCGAAGACGAGCCCTCCGAGTTCGACTTGCCGCCGCACGCAGCGAGTACTCCAATCATCAGAATAGCGAGGACGAGCGCCGCCGCTTTGTTTGTTTTTGCCAGCATGATGAATCCCCTCTCCGTAGTCTCATTGTAATTGATATTCATTCTCAATTACCACAGGGACAATATTACGGAAAGGACGCCGAACTCTCAATGAACTTTCTCCGCGGAATTTTTGCACAAAACGTCAAAGCCGACTGCATCCCCTATAGCGTTTATTACGCAATAATATGAGTGCCCGCCCCCTCATTAATCGCATCTTTTAGGCTTTCAGGGTTTGTAATAATGACTCTTGAGCCATTGTGTTCCAAGAAGCTTAAGCTGGCTTCAATCTTGGGCAGCATACTTCCCGGCGGAAAGTGACCTTCTGCAACATATTGTTTTGTTTCTTCGACTGTTATTTTTTCCAGAGCTTTTTGATTGGGTTTGCCATAGTTGATAAAAACTCTTGGAACCCCAGTCGTAATAATTAAGGCATCTGCTTTAATTTGCTCAGCCAAGAGACTGGTGGCGAAGTCTTTATCAATAACAGCATCAATACCTTTGTAGGTGTTATCCGATTTGATAACCGGGATTCCACCGCCGCCAACCGCGATAACGACAAACCCTGAATCTATTAGTGTTTTAATGGCATCCTTTTCAACAATGTCAATGGGTTTTGGCGATGGCACAACTCTTCTGTACCCACGGCCGGAATCCTCAATGAAAATCCAGTCCGGATGTTCTTTTTTCATTTCTTCCGCTTGCTCCAAAGTAAAAAATGATCCCACCGGTTTGGATGGATTTTTAAAATTAGGATCATCCTTGCTTACTTCAACCTGTGTAATGACAGTCGCCACTTTTTTGTTAATGCCTCTTTTGGCGAACTCATTCGTTAAAGCCTGTTGAATAAGATAACCAATCCCTCCCTGCGTATCCGCACCGCAATTTACGAGAGGAACTTCCGGCATTCCCGCTACTTCATTGGCAATTTCAGCTCTTCTAAGCTCAAAGCCGACTTGCGGCCCGTTACCATGGGTAACGACAACATTATAGCCTTGCTCCACCATGCCTGCGATGTTTACAGCCGTTTCGACGACAGCCTCATATTGATCTTGAATCGAGTCGCGCCCATTATCACGAACTAAAGAGTTGCCCCCAATGGCAACAATGACCACTTTTTCCATTTTTAAAGCCTCCTAGTGGTATGCATCTATTCTTTTGCCAGTAATTCTAACGATTTTTGCTTATGCGTATGATACAAGGGATTGGTTGGATCATTGTTAATGGCATTTTCGATGGCTTCTATCGCTTCTTCATGTCTTCCTAGAGATCTTAAGCTATTGGCTTTATGAAAAGAGAAATCATAGCGATTCGGCCGCATGGCTAGTAGTTGATCCATCGCCGCAACTGCATCTTCATGTCGGCCAAGCTCTCTTAAATAGTTTGATTTATGGTACAGATAAAACGTTTCATTAGGAGCTGAGGAGACAGCTTTATCGTATTCCGCCAATGCTTCCTCCGGCTTTTTCATTAACCGCAAGCAATTAGCTGTATAGAAATAGAAATCCAAGTCATTTGGATGAATAGCCAATGCCTTTTGATACTGTTCCAGCGCTTCTTCAAATCTCTTTAATTCTTGTAGGAAATAGCCTTTATAGTAGATTAGATCAAGGTTCTCCGGATCGCTTTCCAATACTATATCGATTAATTTAATAGCTTCTTCATATTGATCCGCGCGAGCTAACGCTTTTGCTTGCCTGATCGTTTCATTGCTTTCAACAAATTCCTTCTTTAAAATTTCCACGACCTTAGCTTGCTTTAGTTCAATGGCATGCTGCAGTGAAGATTTCCCGTTCCGGTCGGGCAAATTTACATCCGCTCCCGCTTCAACTAGCAATTGAATTACGTCGGAATACAAGCGCCCGCCATTTCCTAAAATAACGGACTCCAAGAGTGCAGACCAACCTAAATCATTGGCATGGTTCACTGGAATTCCGGCATCTAAACATCTTTGGACCGTTTTTAAGTAACCTTTTTCACTGGAAGGTAGTAAAGCCGTTCCGCCGAATCGATTGACACTTTTTAAATCGGCCCCGTAATTCAACATTAAGCTTAATATTTCGTGAAAGCCGTTTGCACCCGAACAAATAAAGGGTGTCAACAAAGTGATATCTCTTGCGTTCACATCGCTTCCGGCCTCTAACAGTATCTGAGTAACCCCGATTTGATTCCTTTGGGTTGCGGCCATAAGTGCCGTGCGACCATTCGCATCCTTATATTCAACATTCGCGCCTTCTACCAAAAGTCGACGGACTGCATCTCTATTCCCTTGTTCACTCGCCTCAATCAGATCTTGATTTAAGTTATTCGTCATCATAATCGTTGACACCTCATTTCCCGTTAAAAAATACGGGTGCTGTCTCATAATGCCATCCAAGTTGCTCTGCAAAATAATCGATGAGAAGAGTACAAGGTGTATGTACCTCCCTCCGATGCTATACGCCCCTGAAATCTGAATAGGCAAACCCGTTACAAGGTCATTTCAGGAGCGTATGAGGCAGTCTCCGGGAGGTACATACACCTTACTTTGTCTATCGATCATCTCAAACAACCGCTTATAAGACAGCCCCGAATGGTGAATCGCTATCGAGCGTTATTTATTTAATTGATGGAAAAACTCGAACAAATGATCGCAATCTTCTCGCGGTGCTACTTTCACCATGTTAAGAACAGTTGTGTCCTCCCCGGTTAAATACTTACGCAGGTGCATGTCGGAGAAGCCATGTTGATGTGCATCCTCTCTCGTATTACAGTAATAGACTTCTTTAATGCCTGACCAAATGATCGCGGACACACACATTGGACAAGGCTCGCAAGTCGCGTAAATGACACAATCGGATAAATCCATCGTTCCAAGCTTTTTACAAGCTTCGCGAATGGCAACCATTTCAGCATGGGCTGACGGATCCGTATCTCTCATCATTGTATTGCTTACGACTGCGATAATTTCATTCCCGCGTACGATTGTTGCACCGAAGGGTCCGCCTACTTTATTGGCCATCCCCACAGTCGTTGCTTCCGCAGCTAATTTCATATAATCCATATCCAAATTCCTCCATTCGTTATTCCGTAACAGGACCAATATTTTCTTTCTTATTGACATAGAGTTTATACACTAAGAACGCGGCCATTAGTAAATAACCAATAACGAAAGGCATAGCGATCTCTTGTGCAATTCCAAGAGTATTTGTATGAATGGCGCCAACAAAAGTTAGTAGAGCTCCCAGCAATGCAGCTATGATGCCTCCAATAGGCGTGTTGCGAATCGTAAATACGGCTATACAGCCCCAAAGTACACTCGTAATAGGAGCCCCATTACCTAAAGCAACCAATCCGTCATAGAACAGTCCGGCATTATGCAGGGCAGCCGAAGAAACTTCGCCGGCAGCCTCCCCTACCGACACACCCGCAGCCGAAAGCGCATTATTCACAGCAACTAGCGCCCAATTCGCAACCCAGGGGAAGAAAGCGACAAAGATGGCCGGAGCTTCAAATTTCGGACTTTCTTTAACGACTTGATGACCTGTTACAACCGCAATAAACACGAGCATCGGAACAATAGCGGCAATAGGAACAACAGCGAGCAACAGACCCATTAGACTGAAAATCGATAAAAAGAATATGGCGGCAGAGCTAGCAATGGAATAGCCTAAGCCAGCGCCTACTTCTTTCCACCCTGCATGTCCTACATATACGGTTACTGGGAACGGGTTACCGCAAAGTCCGCCTACTGCCGTAGAGAATCCGTTTGCAAGCATAACGTCTCTCGTATTGTATTCATCCCCAACAACTGCAGCTGCTTCAACGTTTTCGAGATTAAAGATGAAGTTGGATAGCCCTAGAGGAATAGCCGTTAATAAATAAGGCAATGCAGCGTTAATATGGTCGAACAGCCCGTTCAAATGCAACATAGGAGGATTAAAGCCAAATGATTTTAGCGCTTCTGTCACATCAGAAGGGTTTTGATATCCGGCGATCCAAGCAATTGCCGTTCCAACTACGATCAATAATAGACCCGTAGGTATTTTCTTCAATATAGGATGTTTACTTAACCAGTTCATGAAAATGATGATTAAGGCAACAAAGGCCACTACAGGCATTTCAAAGGATTGCAGCATAGGATTCATGCCTAGGAAAACAAATGCCAAGCCTGCCAAGGCTGCTAACAATACCGTTCTTGGAACAATCCGTCTAATCGTTTCGCCGATGAATGCGCCTAAAAATAGAATCGACGCCTCAATAAAGCCCCAAAGCACAGCGACGGACGTTGTGAAAACAGGATCCTGCGTTTGATGATACAGAGGAAGCATAATCACAAATACGATAAGAAAAATACCAGGCGAACTCGAACCCGACGGTAATGCGGTAATATCTTTTCGACCTGTTTTCTTAGCTAATTTATAGGCAAAATAGGCAAAAATAATACCGGATATCAATACCGCTAATCCAAAGCCGGGAACGATTCGTTTAAAAACAAACTCTGTCGGCATGCCCACTACGCCAATCAATAAGGAGATCATAACCAAAAAGTCTGTCAAAACGTTAACGAATAAGCCAAAGGAAGCCGCGATGTCTCCCTTTTTCCATAGAGCTACTTTTCCCATATAAAATTCTCCTTAGAATGGATTATTTTTTGCTTCATTTTTTGGGAAATTTAGAGAACGCTAGGGAAACTTGTTGAACCACAGACTTCAATGAGATCACCCAATGTAATGGAGAAAGGGAATGGGCTCCCCTTCATTGGTTCAACCTAAAAAGTTTCCCTATGTGCCGATAAAACCTAGTTCATGTTTTCGCTTAAAGCAAGCAACGCTTTTTCAAACGCTTCAACCGGCGGATACGTAATACCGGCGCCAATCATTCCAATCCCTGGATCCTTGTGCGCGATGGCCGTGTTGATAATTGGCTTGATGCCTGTTTGCATGACCTTTCGTACATCGATCCCTGTCGGAACGCCCATGAAGTTTAATAACGGAATCGTTACGTTTGGATTTTCAGTTGTCGTAATTTCTTTCATTTGCGTGGAGAAGCCGATCGCTTCATCCACCGTTCCGCCAACAAGCGCTACGATCGCAGGAGCTGCGGCCATAGCAAATCCACCTATCCCATAGGTTTCAGTAATGGCGCTATCTCCGATATCTAGTCCCGAGTCCTCCGGCTTATAGCCTGCAAACATAGGTCCGACAACCTTTTGGGCTGGGCCGGTAAACCAAGTGTTGCCTGCCATACCGCTTACGCGAATACCAAATTCCACACCGTTACGCGCCATTGTGGTTACGACTGTACTATTCTCAATGCCATGAGCAGCATCCATCGCACATTTGGCCAACGCCATCCAAGTAGGACCTGAGAAATAGTCGCTGCTTGCTACGAATTCAAATACTTCACGCTTTTGCTCTGTCGTATAATCCGTTTGTAAAATATAAGGAGTTAAGGCTTGGATTAATAATGTTGTACCTGCAACATTCCGGTTATGACACTCATCCCCCATATGAAGAGCTTGAGCAAGCATCAACCGTAAATCAATTCCGGTTGGATGGAGTTGCATGGCCTCTCTTAAAATTGGCCCAAGTACATCACGCATCCAAATCAAACGATTGACGACACTTTCATCATTGGCGCCCATACGCAAAATCTTGGATAACTGCTCGCTTAAGTTTGTATAAGCGATATTTCCATAAGTCTTGTTTTCGACGATGTGCATATACATCGAAGCTGAAGTTACCCCGGCCATCGAACCGACACAGTTATGCTCGTGACAAGGTGCGAACGTAATTTCTCCTGATGCCGCAACCTTGAACGCGTCCTCGATGTCTTTAGCCAATCCTTCAAAAACGAGTGCCCCTGTAACGGCCCCCTTCATTGGACCGCTCATATTTTCAAATGCGATGGGAGGACCTGCATGAAGAATGGTTGTTTTGGTCATGCCTGGAACACAATTAATCGCTTTATCAAATCCAATTAACACAGGTTGAGAATTAACAATTCTCTCAACGGCAAGCTTATTCGCTTCTTCAATTTTTGCAGCGAGGGCAGGGTTTTCAAGCTTATCTAAAGCAGCAACGATTTCCGGCTTCCCGCCGCCTGGCGGCTTCCATTCCAGATGAGTTGCACTGGCATTTTGTTTTAGAATATCGTCTTTGAAAAATTCGATTCCGACGTTGATCACATGAATGTTAGATTTAAAGAGTTCGTTAATTTTACTCACTGTTTATTCCCCCTTCACAACGAATTCACGAGCTAACAATCCGGCGTTTTGGCTGCTTGATGCATGCGTTGCTCCTGAAGCTACTAGCTTATCAATTTGTTCTTGGTAATTTTGCGGGTCTAACTCTGTTCCAAGAATGTATCCAAGTATTTCCAGGTGTCTTCCTTCTTGCTCCGCTTGTTGTTTGGCTTCAATAATGTGCGGGAGCATCACGCCAACCGGATCTTCGTGCGAGCCAAAGCCTAAAACGAAATCCATCACGATAACCCCTACAGACGGATCCTTCGCTTCTTGCTTAAATCTTTCAATACGAGTAGAAGGGTCGATCATGGGATGCGGTTTGCCTTGGGTAAATTCATCATCGCCAAAATCAATGAAGGTATGCTCCTGGCTGACATTAATATCCTTCAAGAGATAATCCGGGTTCTTCTGAATGTTGCTATAGACGTTATTGAACTTTTCCATCGCGGTATACATGGCTTCATCACATAAAGTTCCGCCACAGAATAATCCGCGAATATATTTTTGTTCGGAGGTTAGTTTTGCACGAACTTCATTAACTAATGGAATGTTCAGCGCTTTTTTATTGATCTTGCTTTCATCGGCGCCTGTTAAGAGCACAGCCTTAAGCGCAGCCTCTTTGGACATTTTGGCAAAATGGCCGCCCGCTTTCGTCACCTTCTCTTCGTTGCCGCCAATAAACCACACGACAACCGGCTTTGTGCACTGTTTAATTTGTTCACAAATTTTATCTTCTACACTTGGTGCAGGCGGCTTAGATACTAGAACGATGACTTTAGTTGCTTCGTCAGCTTCTAGCGCTCTTATGCCGTCAAGCATCATCATTCCGCCAACTTTTTCGCTTAAGTCGCGTCCGCCCGTGCCGATCAATTGCGAAATTCCGCCGCCAAATTCATGAATCCGGACGCTAATCTCCTGACTGCCCGTTCCAGATGCGCCAACAACCCCAATGCTTCCTTTTCTAACCGCATTGGCAAATGCTAAACCGACATTGTTGATGATCGCTGTTCCGCAGTCTGGGCCCATCATAAGAAGACCTTTTTCATGAGCAAGCTTCTTCAGCTCGATTTCGTCTTCAACGCTGACATTGTCGCTGAAAAGCATAACGTGAAGGTCGTTTTCAAGCGCCTTTTTTGCTTCCCTGGCTGCATAAGCGCCATTTACAGAAATCACCGCAAAATTGGCATCAGGAATATGGCTTGCAGCGGATGAAATCGTTGAATATTTCACTTCGCCTTTACCAGCAGTTGCCGTATTTTTCTTCGTTAATAATTCATTAATTCCAGCAAAAGCGTTTTCGCATAATTCATCGGATTCAGCCTTCACAACAATCATCAAATCGCTTGTTTTCGCTTCATCAACCTCTGAGGTCATTAGCCCAACGTTACGGATCACCTCTTTGTTCATTTCCGTTCCCATCGCAATGATGGCTTGTTCAACGCCTTCAATTTGGTTGGCCTTGGTGGATAAGGACATTAACGAAACGGAATCAAAAAATGTGTTTGGTTTAATTAATACTTGAATAGTCATACTTGACCTCCTACCTTCCTATTGACTTCTAATCCGAGGTAAATACCTAATGCGATATCTGTTCCGGAAGTAGAACCGATCGTTAATACTTTATTTAAGGAGAGAGTAAGCTCCTCATCGTTACCTGTGAAAATAGATTTGACCAAATGAATAATTGATTCTCTGACCTGGCCTCGCGATGCTTTCTTTAGAGCCATATAGCTAATCTCATTGGTTAAAGTTTTAGCTTCCTGAACTACTAGATGGGCCAACATTCGATATCTAAATAACTGACTATTGGGAATATTCAGAACAGTAAATAACCCGACTAGAAAATCATCTCCTGAAGGCGTTAGACCAGGGCCAAGACCGATTAATCTGCTCGCGCTCGTCAAAGCCTCGGGCATATCTTTTCTCAAAATGTGAGCCAGAAGGGTTAGCGTTCTTTCTTCTATCATTTTTGACATCTCGGCATCAAAAGGGCTTTGAGGCTCAAGTGCCTTCTTAATCCCCCCGCCCTTCCCATGAAGGTCAATATACCCCTTCATTTTGGACATATTTCTATGCAACGCCTCAAGGCTGGAAGGATATTCAGGTAATTTACTTTCCCACAAGCTTGCCTTGTCAATCGATATGACCAGCTGATTGCCGATATATAGCTTTTGATTTTCAGCATAGATCGGGACATTTACGGCTAATTCGATATCGTCAAGTCTTTCCTTGTCCATCACAAGCGTATTTGGGCCATTGTCTATTTGGTCGCATGCAAGGGTATAAAGCTCATCATCTTCGAGGCATTGAATATTGATCGTTCGAGTAAAGGTGCTGTGTATATATCCCTTGAAGCTTGAAGCTTTAATCCGCTCGATAAATCCAACATCGCCCGAACGCGCATTCCTCACGAGTGTCATTTTCTTAAATGATCGACCTCCAATGTTTAAAGTTTCCCTTGTTAATGTTGTACATTTCGGAATAAATTCTTTAGATGGATAGTTGACCAATTGCAATTTGCTTTACACTAGTCATTTTAGTCTCGATGCAGGAATAAATCATTGTTTAACAATACCAAAAAGCTTCGCTCTCATTTGTGCAACTTGTACAATGATATGTGATATAATTTTGACAAGGGAGTGAGGACAAATGCTTACCATTAGAGATTTGTTTGAAATCAAAGCCATTGATGGCCTTAAAATCGTCGCGGGCGAGAAGGGGATTAATAACGAGATTTCAATTGTGAACATCATCGAAAACCCTGAAGCATTTGACTGGCTCTCACCGAATGAATTGCTTTTATCGACAGGCTATATATTTAAAGATAACGAACAATTGCAAAATCGCATTATTAAAGAATTATCCGAAATTAATTGTGCCGGGTTAGTCATTAAAATGAAACGCTACTTCGATAAGATTCCGCAAAATATGATTGATGAGGCGAACAGGCTAGGACTCCCTCTCCTTGAGTTGCCCTTTGAATATACGCTTTCTAGAGTGATTTCGATCATTAATGAGAAAGCTTCCGGAAGATACGACTTATTAAATCGAAAAGCGCTGGACATGCACAATCTTTTTTTTAGAATAACCCTTGAAGGCGGAGGAATTGAAAGAATTTCTTCCCTATTGTCTGCAACCATTGGGAATCCCATTGTTTTGGTCGATCGGGATTGGAAGCTGCTGCACTTCACGGAGCACCAGGATAATAAGGTTCCATTAGCTTATTGCATCGATATCGTGAAAAATCGGTCGGTATTTAATAAGTCATTTCTGAATTCAATTCCGAACGATATTAGCGAGATGAAAAAATCGATAAAACGTATTTATCACATAGAGGGCATGGAAATAAAGTGCCGTATTCTTCCTGTTGCCGTTGCTAACCAGATCTATGGCTATATCGTAGTTTGGCAAACGGTACGGGAGCTCACAGAATTTGATTATATTATTTTAGAAAAGGCGTCTACCATCATGGCGCTGGAAAGAATTAAAGCAAAGGAAATCGAGGAAGTAAAGTTAAAAATCAGGCAGGACTTCTTCGATGATTTATTAACAGGAAAAATCACTTCAAGCGAATCCATTCAGACCCTAAGTGAATTACATGGATTAAATTATCAATATAAGTATCTTTGTATGGTCGTTAATATTGAGTCGCAGGAGCCTAGCGTCAGCCAGGATTTCATTGCCAGAAAAGTGCATTTAGAGAATAAAGCAAGGAAATGTGTGGAGCTAGTCTATGAACATTCCAAATTTATTACGGGAGAGATTACTTGTTTCCACCGAAATAACCGCATCATTATTTTAATCGGTCAAAATGAAAGCAGACCCTCTATTTCCGTTCAGGAAGCGAAAAAATACGGAAATGACATTTTCGAAATCCTTAATAAATATGCCCAGCAAACAACGTTCTTAATCGGAATTGGCAGTCAATACGATACCCTTCATTTGCTTCACAAAAGCTTTTCAGAAGCGAATGAATCCATCCGACTTATGCAAAAGTTTGATGAAAAAGGCGGCGTCTCCCATTTTGAAGATCATTCGGTTTATCATCTCTTAGATTCCAATATTAAAGGTATTGAATTGGAAGCGTTTTTCATTAAAAGCCTTGGCGCAATTTATGAACATGACCGACTACACGAGACAAGCTATATCGTCACTTTAGAAAACTTTTTTCACAATAATCTCAACATAAGCGAAACGGCAAAAGCGATGTTTTTGCATCGAAATACGTTGATCTACCGGATTGAAAAGATTAAAGAGATCCTGAACAGCGATTTGAAAAACTCGGATGAACTTTTGCAAATTCAATTGGCTCTAAAAATCTTTAGACTGTTGAATAAAAATCAGGGTACGCCCCTGACCCAGGAAGGATTCGTATGAAGAAACAAACGATTATATATAAGGATGATCCTCGTTTTAAACTGAAAGCGGACTTTTATGGAGTAAACATAGATCGCGCTCCTTGTGTGGTCTATATTCATGGCGGGGGCTTAATTTGGGGTTCTAGAGAAGATCTAAGCGAGGCATTCATCAAGCTTTTTACGGACAATGGTTTTGCGATTTGGTCTATCGATTACAGGCTGGCCCCTGAATCAAAGCTTAAGGACATTCTTGAGGACGTTCAAGATGCTCTTGGCTGGTTAAAGACGGAGGGTGTGAACCAATTCTCCATCGATCCAAAGCGGATTGCCGTGCTCGGCGGCTCTGCAGGCGGTTTTCTTGCGTTAAGTACGGGATTGTTTGCGGAGAAACCCCGTGCCGTTGTTTCTTTTTATGGATATGGGGATATTAGTACAAAATGGGCTGCCGAGCCGAGCGCCTTTTACCGTCAAAACGAATTAATACCGCGTGAACTTGCTTTAAAGCTTTTATCGAATGAAATCATTTCAGAAGGTCCGATTGAGACGCGTTATCTTTATTATTTATATGCCAGACAACACGGAGTTTGGGTTCAAGAGATTACCGGTCTTGATCCCGCCTTTAAGCAAGCAGAGCTTTTACAGCTATGCCCTATTCATCAAGCGAATCCGGACTATCCGCCCACTTTATTTTTACACGGTACGATGGATACGGATGTTCCTTACGAACAATCTGTATTTATGAGAGCTGCCCTCATTAAAAAGGGCGTGTCCGCCAGATTGATTACGATACCTGACGGCGAGCATGTCTTTGATAAAAATTTCAATGATCCGATTGTTCAAGAGGCGCTCGGTCAGGTCATTGCGTTTCTCGAAAAACACCTATAAGTTGAACCAATGAAGGGGAAGCCCATTGCATTTCAAAAGGGATGGTTTTGCCGACTTCAGACAGGTTGTTTTGGGCTGCTAGGATCGATAAGACCTTCAGAGGTAAGCAGCTCAAAGCCAAAATCGCGGCAAAACCATTCCCTTTCTCCATTCCATTGGGTTATCTCTTCGACGTATCTTTGGTTCTTAACAGGCCCGCCGGTTTAACGCTCCACTGGACGCAGCGGAAGTGTCACAGCCAATTCGCGGCCGCCGCGCCGAACGCGAGCCTCGAGCCGGTCGGCGCCGGCCGAGATTTGCGGCGCCTCGGCACTGTCCTCGCCATCCACGGAGAGCGTGAACAGAAACGCCGCTTGATCCAACGCGCTCAGATCGATTCGTTTCGGCTGGCCGGCGTAGATCGGAAGATCGACGAACAGCCTGCCGTCCTCCTCGTCGGACTCTATGCTCCACTCACGGAGCAGCCCTTCGCCGAAAACCGCGTGCCCGCAATCCAGCCGCAGCGTCAGCCCGCCGATACGCACCGTCGCCCGATCGCCCTGCACATCGGCCTCAACCCCATCCAGGCAACCGCCTAGCTCCAGCCGCAGTCTGAAGTCGGAAGCTTCGATAACGCCTTCCGTCCAATCCAGATTGGGGTGGGTATCGCCGCCGTTCGTAAGGAAGCTTACGCCGAACAGCACTTCGCCGGCCTCCTGAGCCGAGTGGATAACGGCCGAGCAGAAATCGTATCCGTCGTGCAGACAGCGAAAATGAGCGTAAGTCGGCTCGCCTCCATTATCCGCATACAGCAGCAGCGCCCGCCGCTGGTTCCATAGAATTTCCCGACTGAAGCTGCCCAGCGCGTACGTCTCCGTCATGTAGGTGACCGCCCACTTGTCTGGCTCTCCGCCGCTCGCCGGCTCATAGCATTCGCGAATGTTCCGGATCTCCGCCGTCAGAAACTGCTCTCTGAAACGTTCCGGGCAGCTGAAACCGACTCTATACCATCCTTCGTCGTAAGGCAGCTCCTCCCAAGAGAAAAAGCTCAGGGCGCCTTCCGTTGCAAGCTGCAGGAATGCCTTGTGTTCGTCGCTCAGCATCGTTCGATAGCTGCGGCTGTGCGGCCCCGCCCAATTTCTTGTCGACGCATGGAAGTGCTGTGCCACGCTTCCCCACGCCATATCGATCAACTCGTTTGCCAGCCTTTTCGCCTCGGGATTGCGCGTCGATGTAGACAGCTTGCTCAGCTCAAGCAGGGCAACATAAGTGTATGTCGGACTATTGTACTCCTGGAAGGTTTGCCGATCCCGCGTAAAAGCCACGATCCGCTCCAGCCGCTGCATCCCGTAACTGCTGTAGTCCTCCCTCTCGTACAGCTCTCCGGCAATCAAAGTGACGAGCGTTCCCATAATGGCGATATTCGTATATTCGGGCCCGACATTGCGCCGGATGATGGCGTCGCAGGCATTACCGATCGTCTCTCTCACCTCTTCCCGCAACGACGCCGGGAACCGATGGCCGTGACGCAGAACGGCGAGCGCAAGCACTTTGCCGCAGAAATCGGCCCAGTTCCAATCCGGAGGAGACATTTGCTCCAGCGACTCCTCGTAAAACCAGGACCAAATGCCGAACGTCGCGCTTGACTGGTCCTTGTCCTGCATCGACGCGAGCTGCCCGATAATTTCGAACGCGCGCCGCTCGTAGCGCTCCTCCTCCGTATCCAGCAAACCGAGGGCGTACACGAGCGATTTGTAGGTCGAGTGGATCGAATCGGCTTGCTTGATCGTCGTATGGTAGCCCGGACTGCTAAATGGAGAACGAAGCATTCGGACCTCCGGATTATAGCTTGTTTCCTTCGCCTCAATAGCTCTCAGCAGCATTCCGCGTTGGTCGATTGTCGATGTCATTTTCTAAACTCCCTCCCGGCCGAAGCCGCTTCGGACAGCAGCATCAGCGTCAGTCCTTGTCCGTATAATGTAGGATACCGGGGAATTTCATTGTAGGCCTCGACGGAAGGCATGACCGGCGTTCCCCCGGATACGCCTCTCACTTCGCCTTCCGGCGTAATCAGCGGCAGCAGGCCCGCGATCGCAAGCTCGGCGGATTGCAGATAATCGTCCGGCAGCAGCCCGGTCCGAACCGCCTTGAGGAAGCCGCAGGCGATGCCCGCGCTGCCCGAAGCTTCCTTATAGAAGTCCGGCCGGTCCATGACCGTATGCCACAGTCCGTCCGCGGCTTGCAGCTTGCGCAGCCCTTCCGCCATGCGGACGTAGCGTTCACCGAGCTCGGCCGGCATCGGGACCAGCTCACGCAATTCCGCAACGATCTCGGGAACCGCGCACGTTATCCAGGCGTTGGCCCGGCACCAGCGAGCGGCCGACAGATGTCCCGACGCCTCGCAGTCCCAGCCGTGAAACAGCACGCCCGTCCGCTCGTCCTGCAGCAGCCGCAAATGCAGCACCGTCTGAGTCATCGCCTCTTCCGCCGCCGTCCTGTCCCCCGTCAAGGCGGCATAACGGGCCAGGAACAGCACCGCCATGAACACGGTATCCGCCCATACTTGCTCGGGGAAGCTTTCCGGCTCCGTCACCGTATGCTCGAATGCCCCTTCCCGGGTTCGCGGCGCTTCCTCAAGCATCCATGACGCGATCCGTCCGGCTTGCTTCAGCAGCTCTTCCTGTCCCGTCCTGCGGTACAGTTCCGGGAACGCGGCGAACGGAGCCATCGCATTCACCGTACCGGCCGCGGCCATCCGCTCGCGATTCCGGTCCACCCATTGCCGCACGTACTCGATGGCGGATTCCTGCTCCAACGCGGCGCCGTATTCCGCAATCGCGATAATACCGACGCCGGGCACCCAGTCCCAGTGTTCGATATCCATTCCCCAGTCCCGCGACTTACTGTCCGTCATATATCGATAAACCCGCCGCGCCAGCTCCTTCAAGCCGTCCCGATCGGCGAACGTCCCGGACGACGGTTTGTTGGTTATGTCTTCGGCTGCGCTTCCAACATGATTGCTATGCATGAGACCTCAATCCCCTCTCTCGATGACGCCGACCCACAAATTCAGCTCCTCGTCCGCCAACGTAAAGCTGATGCTGCGGCTGTCCGGACTGAACGACGGATGGGGATGGCCCGGGTGCTGCGCCCACATCGACTGCTCGCACAGCAGACGCGACGAACGGTCCCGCAGATCGATCAGCACGATTTTGCTCGTCTCCCAATCCTCGATCGTATCCGCGACCGCCCAGTTCCCGTCGGGACTTAGCGCCACATGCCAATAGGCGTAGTCGCCGTTGATGAATTCCGCTTCCCCCGTCCGTTTGTGGACGCGGTAAATGCCTGTCGGCTTCAGCGGGCTTTGCGGATATTTGACAAAGTAAAGATGCTCCCCGTCGGGCGCCCACATCTCGTGTCCCACGTATTCCACATGCTCGCCTGTGTCGAGCCGAGCCTGACGGTAGCCGTTGCGCATTTCACCCGTATCCGCATCCGCCATATAGATGCGGTCCGGGATATGCTCGGTTTTGCCTTCATGGGCGAAGAACAGCAGCCGCCCATCCTCCGGATTGACCATCGCATGATTGGCAATCGGATACGGCTCGGCAAACAACGGACGCACCGCTTCGGTCACGCTCCCCGTTGCCGTATCGACCGTCCCGACGATCCACTCGTCGTCCGCGCGCCAATAGATCCCCATCGTCCTTCCGTCGTTCGTAATCGAGAGCGGACCGTAGACGGACGCACTCGACTCCAAGCTGCAGACGGTCCGGCTTGCCCCCGTTCGCAGATCATATTCATAGATTTCCGGTCCGTCGAAATAATAGAAACGATCCTGGGCCGATACGAGCCCCCGTCCCCACTCCATTCGGTCCACGATAATCTCGAAGGTCCCGTCAGTCGCGTTCGCTTTTACGCAAGTGCCTTTTTTCTCCTCGTCGATCCCCGTATACAGCACGAGATGCCGGCTATCGGACAACCAAGTCATCGCTGTAAAATAGTTATGGCCCGTGTTCGTTCCGCCCGCGCCCAAGGCACGAATCACAACGCCAGTGTGCGGGTCCTTGAATTCCCTTATCGTTAGCACCGCAACCCTGTCCCTTCACCCGGAAAATAAAATCGCCTCCTCGCCTCGCGATCATCCGGAATCCGTAGGCGGTAAACCAAGGGACCCGGATGACAGCGCGCGAACGCGGCTTATCTGACTACTCTGAAGCTGCCTTTCAATTCAACGTTCAACTTCTGAAATACGGGAGTCTGAACCGTATCCTTGCCTTTCCAGACAAGCAGCGAGACATAAGCTTTCCCGCGGCTGCCCTCCTGAACTATGATGCGGACTGTGTAGCTCGTTCCTCCCGACGTTGTCGTGCCCTGCCAGTAGGCGCTGCCTTGCTTCGTAATCGTCCAATCGGTTTTCTTCAACGTCCAGTCCTTGCCCTTCGGCGTCGCTTGAATCCGCGCACCGTTCGAGCCGACGTTCAGATGAATCTTCTTCGCTTTGTCTCCCCAGAACGAAGAGCTCCCGTTCAGCTCGAAATGTCCGTTCAGTCTAAGCGAGCCCGCTCTGGGATCGTATACGGCAAGATGGGCGGAAGCCGCAGCTTCCTCGTAATATCCGTTGGCCGCAAGTTTCGCCGTCACTTCGTACAGTCCGGCCGGAAGCTTGACGGTTGCCGACGCCTTCCCGTTCGCGCCCGTCTTGACGACGATCGGCCCGTCCTGAGGCCGATAAGGCTTCGACGTTCCGTCCGGCTGAATGGCCGACAGCTCGAATGCAATCGGCAAGCCTGCCAACGTGCCTTTTCCGCCGCTCTCCTTCCGCGTCGCCTGTACCGACAGCGAAGCGTTCTTGTTCGCTTGCGCCTTGATCGTTCCCGTATACCGGACGACCGCTTCTGCCTTCGTCACGGTTAATGCGCCGATTCCCTCGCTCCCGCGAAGAAAGCTCGCGCTGCTCCCGGCATAGAGAGCCTTCACCTCCAACGTCCGGCTGTCTTCCCCGGGATCAACGCCAATCTCGACGGCGTACCGCAGCGATGCTCTGCCCTGCGCATCCGTCTTCGCTTCGCCCGCCTGAACGCCGTTCACAGTAAACCCGACGCTCGCCCCGGCAAGCGGCTGTCCGCCGGAATCCCGCAGCACGGCCTTGAGCAGCGCTACTCCGCCATATCGAGCAGCCCCGCTGACCGTTTCGACGCTAGTGCCGTGCACGAGAGCGAACGACACGATGCGTTCGATCGGCACACCGTTCGCGCTCTCTACGCGTACCGCCAGCGTATGCTCTCCCTTCGTTGTCACGGCCGTTCCCTCCGGCCATGTTTCCCCGTTCAACGTCATGCTTGCAATGCTCCAACCGCCCGATTCGTCCTCAAGACGAACGACCGGCGTCACGGAATCCAGATAGCTCTCTCCGTCGGCCACGCCTTCGATATAAAGCTCCGGCTCTCCCGGCGGAACGATCCACTGCATCGACCGGAACAAGCTCGGCCGCTTCTCGGAGCCGATGCCGGAAGCCCATTCGATCCATCCTCTTCTTCCACTGCCGTCGTTGTCGTTCACGAGCAACGAGAAACTCATCGCCTCTCCCCTGCCCGCTTTCACCGGGGCAAGCTCCGACCACGGAAGCGCAAGCTTATAGACCGTCGTCTTCTCCGCCTCCGCTCGCGACACGACCGCTTGGGCATTGTTTACCGCGCCGACTGCGTTGCCTCCGGCGGCGCTCCAGCGATACACCTGCGCCCCGTCCGGCGTAGCGGAGATGCCGTATTCGTACCAGCTCGGGTTCTCGCCGGGAATGCCGTCGGAGAAAGCGAACTGGATACTGTCGTTGTTCCAGATGTCCGCCCCCTTCGCCGCCGCGGAATGAACGTCGTCTTTGATTTTCGCCGTTACGTACAGATGATCCCGATCGTAGTGCAGCCATACCCGGCCGCTTAAATCGTCGGCTCCCCGGTAATTAGTCACCTTGACGGTCCCTTTCGCCAAGTCGATTGTCGGCGACATCGCTTCCAATTCCGGCTCGATCTGTCCGTTCACGGCAACGGAATAAGGAGCGATCGGTATAAAGCTCAGCTTGCCCGAGTATTCGAACGTATCCAAGCCGACGAACGGGACGCGCACGGAAGCCGCGTACTCCGTTCCTTCCGTCAACGTTCCGGGCAGCGGAATCTCAATCGTCCTCTCCCCCAGTGGCGGGACGGAGACCGGCTCCGAATACGTTCCGGACTGGCTTCCGATCGCCCATTGAATCGGCCCGGCTTCAAGCGTTCGCGCGGAATTGTAATTTTCGATGCGAATTCCGAGCGACTTGGCGTATGCTGCGCCGTCGGACTCCAGAAGAGGTCGGATCGTAACCGCTTTGGCGGCCGAGGCGACAACATCAAGACGCAGCTTGCCGACTTTCCGGCCGCCTTCCCGCACTTCGATAAGCACCGGTCTCGCGCCCTCCCCGGACGTCTCGGCAAGCAGGATCAGTTCAGACGTCGCTCCCGGACTTGCGGCCAGCGAATGCTGTTGTCCGTCTACCTCCAACGCCAGCGACAGAGCTGCGGACGTATCGTTGCGCAGCTTGACCTTGACGGATGCCGGCTCACCGGCCACGGCCGATTCCCCTTCCAGCTCGAAGGCGTCGTCCGCGGCGATATCGACGATCTCGCCCTTGACGTATTGCGGCTCCCCCGTCAAGGAAAGATACACTTTGCCGTTCAACGGTTCGTACGTCTCCGAGCGTCCCGTCAAATCGGTCACCGTAATCGGCGCATCGGTCCGCACCGCAACGATCGTATCCGCCAGCGCCCAGAGCACGCGCGTCGGCTCGCCGTCGTTCCGGAACAGATAGCTGCGGATATCCGGACCGTAATCTTCCCGCTGCTCGAACTCGGCTCCCGTCAGCTCGCGCGTCATCGCCGCGTAAGCCGCGTACGCCGGTTTGGGCGTGTAAGCGCCGAGAGGATCGTCCTTGTAGCGGATCAACCCGAAATTATGCTCATTGTAATCCGTCTGCAGCCCGTCGTTCATCAGGTCGTACCAGACCATCTTCTCCACGCCGTTGGCCAGCGCGACCGTATAGGCGCGCACCAAGTAATCGGCTTGCGTTTTCTCGTCCGTGCCGGTCGCGGATTGATGGGTCGGCCACCCGATTTCGGTAATCCAGATCGGTTTGAGCTCGCCGCCGTTGTACGAGCGGATAAGCGCCTTAAGCGTATCCAGCTCCTCCTCCATGCCTTCCGGGGCTCTCGCTTCCACCGGCGTTCGGCCGTAACGGTAAGGATGCACCGAGACGACGTCGAGGTAGTTCAATCCGCCAAGCTGGAACACCGATTCCATCCAGCTCAAAGGAATGCCGGCGGTCACCATTCCGCTGACCGTAAAGTCGGGATGGTTCGCCTTGACCGTCTCGTACGTCTTTTTCAACAGCTCGTAATAGTAGGAAGGCTGCGAGTTGGCCGGGCTGTTGCCGCGTTGACCGAAGCCGCCGTTAAACTCGTTGTACACTTCCACGGCGTTTAACCGATCCTTGTAGCGCGACACATAGTCGTTGACGTAATTGGCGAATCCTTCCCGCCCCTCGTTCGTATAAGGAGTCGCATTGTTGTCGTAGAACGGATTGTTGTAGCCGGCGACGAACATCCCTTTAAGGTCCTCCGTCTCCAGACGCTGCATGAAGCTATCCGGCTGGGGCGTATACGTGTAGACGCCCTTCGTCTTCTCAATCGTCCATTCCATGCCGCCGCGCGCCGATTGAGCGCCCATAAGCCGAATCAGCCGCGGCAGATCCTCGCTCCAGCCGAGCGAAGTGCGATGCAGATGGGCGGCAATGCTGAAGGGAGAATCGTCGACCTGGCTCCAATCGTAATCCGTCAACACGGCGAAGGGCGTCCGCAGAGTCGCGGGGTCGCTGCCCGGACGCTGTACGGTTACATGCAGAACGTAATAGCCCGGCTCCGCGCCATTCAACTGAACCGTGCCCTCCCCTCCCGGGGACTGTCCTACGCCCTCGTCGACCGACCGGCCATAGAGGTCGTACACGCGCCATTTGAATTGCGGATATTTCGTCGCGATGCGGAACGACGCCGGTTCATTGTCCAGAAATACGTTGCCGAGCGCGTTCTGCCTGATTTTCAGCTCCGGCAGCCAATTCCCGAGCTGCGCTTCGACCTGGTCCACGTCTATGCTCCCGAGCTTCGCGGCGCCGGGAATGCTGGCCCTGTCGAACAAAATCGCGACGCTTCTGGCCGGCTCGTGCCATACCCCGTCGTTGGCGCCGCCCCAATAAAGGCTCGCTGTCAGCGCGGGAACGACGACCTCCTGCCAGCCTGCCGTCTCCTGCAGCGTAATGCGCTGCTGGAACGTCTGGCCGGTCGAATCCGTGCTGCGGATGGCCAGCGATCTGACGTCCGACGTTCTGATCCGGAAAGAAACGGCGCGCACGTCGATTTCGTCCAGATTTTTGCGCATGGCCACGAACGCCGGCTTATCGGCGGTCGTGCTGCGGAAATCTCCGCTTAGTCGGCCGACGAAGCTGCCCTCGTAGGCGTCCCCCGTCTCCTTGAACTCAAGGCTGCCGACAACCGACGGCTGATCGCCGAAAGAGTAATCCCATTTGTCCTCGGGGGTTTCGAAACGACCCAGCGAGTACCCGTAAACCGAACTAGCGACTGAAGGCTCCGCCGTAAACTCTTCTACGTAATCTTCCGCTCCCTGCTCCTCCGCAGCGATTTTTCCCGGATTGTATAAAATGATTAAATTGGATAATAAAGCGATTACAAGAAACGCAGATAACCTCTTCTGAACGGACATGAATATCCCTCCAATTTCAAAATTGAAATCGGGGGGCGGCAGACCTACTGCTGCGGTCTGAACCGCTCCCGGTATTCTGTGGGCGTAAAGCCGGTCATCTTCTTGAAAATTCGCACAAAGCTGTTCACGTTGGAGTAGCCGACCTGCTCCGCGATATCGCGGATTTTGTCCTCCGTGCCGGCAAGCCGCTGCTTCGCGTGGTTCATCCGGATTTCCATCAGGCAGTCGATGAAATTGCATTCCTTCTGTTCCTTGAACAGCTTGCTCAGATGGGAGACGCTAATATGAAATTCGCTGGCTAACAGGTTGAGGGACAGATCGCTGCGCATGTAATTGTCCTGAATGTACAGCATCGCCCTGTCGATGACGTCGTTGCGCTCCCTGCTGCTGCGTTTATCCTTGATTCGCTCGATGAAGCTGTCCAGCGCTCCGACCGTGAATTGCTCCAACTGCTCCAATTGCTCGTACTGGTTCAGCATTTCGACCAAATACTGTTCGGGAAAAACGCCCTCCGCCTCGACCCCGATTTCCGCTGCGGCGGTGGCGGTCTTCATCAGACACTGCACGACAAGCTGCATGATCATCTCCGTCGGAACGCCGTTGTCGGCGATCGAGTCGAACCATCTGCGCACCTGCGTCTGCATTTTATCGGCGTCAGGCAGCTTCACGGAGGCGACGATACCGTCGATCATGGCGAACAGCCTGTAAAATTGCGGAGACGGATCGGTTGAAATATCCTCCCGGGTAATGATAGAGTTGCCGCCCATGACCAGCTTATAGCGCAGCGCCTCCTGCGCCTGCCTGTAGGAGACATGGATGGCGTCCAGGCTTTCCGTCGGGTCTCCGATCCCGATGGTGATCGTGCGGCCCAAATATTCTTGAACAAATTTTTTCAACAAATCCGCCACCGCGACCGCCCTCATGAAATGCCGTTCGCCGTCGTCCCCGTCGGCGAAGATCATCACGACCGCGCACTTGCCGTTATCCAGCTCGGCCGCGATGCCCCGGCTCTCGGCGTTCATCAATTCCTCAGCCACGTTGCATAAGGCGTAGGCGTACAGCTTTAAATCCCGCGGAGAGGCGATCTGGTCCCGATTGTCGAATTCGATGCTCATGGCCACGTAACGGTCGCCGTCCAGCCTGACGTTCAACATGTCCATATAAGGCTGCAGCACCGCAGGGTTGATCCGCCGTTCGGACAGCAACTCGCTCATCAACCGCCACTTGATCAACGGCTTGCTCTCGACGACCTGCTTGTGAAGCAGCTCTCTGTCCTCCAGAATATCCTGTACCGTCGACTCGAAATAATGGAATTCGTCGTTGTATTTGCGAACACCGTGCTTGGGCGACGCGGTCAGATGCTTCCTCATCGAATGCACGAAACGGTTAACCGGCTTAAACGTCCAACGACCGATCACGGCTGCGGCAACGGTCGCCACGACGAACAGCACCGCCGCGAGCACGGCTACCGCATTGCGAAACAGCGTAAGCTGCCGCGTAAACTGCGCTTCGGGCACGACGCGAACGATATGCCAGCCGGTATAATCGTCTCGGACGTGGAAGACGGAGGAGGCTGTCTGCTCCACCTCGGCCACGAAATGGCCGCTTTCCTCCCCGCTTTCCAGAATACGGCCGATATAGGGAAATTCGCTGATGTCCTTCCCCGGCTTGCTCTTATCGGCATGCAGCACGACAATGCCTTCGTCGTCGACGACGAACGTCTGCCCCCCGTCGTTCTCCGCGGTGCTGCGTATGAGAGCGAATAGCGCGTCTTCCTTGATATTGACGGCGATCGCTCCCTTGCGCGCACCAGGCGAATGGATGAGCGGATACGTGCGGACGAGCGTAACGACATTCCGATAGATCGGATACGAGGAACGGTTCAGCATCACCTTGCGAGTCGAGATCCATTCCGCGAATCCTTCGAATTGCTGGAAGCCGGATATCCATTGGAATTCGCCCGACAAGTCCTGCTCGGTCAAAATGTTGCCCGAGACGAGCCGCTGCTTGTCGTAGGAGTAAACATCGATCGAAAATACGTTGTCCATGCTCTGGATCGCGTTCGAGATCTGTTTGGAGATGCGGAACGCGTTGTTACGGGCCTCCTGCTCGGTAAGCTCGTAATCGTAAAAACGCACGATCTCGTCGCCGTTCAGCAGTTGAATGGCCGACTTGTCAATATGCTTCAGCGCGAGCTTCAACTTATGATCCAGTTGCCCCAGCAGCTCCATGTTGGTATTCACCAGTTGACGCTTCAATTGCTTGTTGAAAACCGAATAGGTGAAAAAAAACGAGGAAGAGACGAGAAGGAACAGGACGATCGATAAAATGCCGATCGCTTTCACAAGCCTCCGATTTTTCGCCAGGTTCATGCCTGTTCCCCCTTCGTCCGATTGCGGCTGCTCCCAATCTTCGATTAGAAGCTGCCTTTGTTCTCCTCGTACCATTGCTGGGCGATTTCTTGCGCTTTCGCGCCGCCGAGGCGATCCCATTCCTTGCGAATCTCGCCGATCGCCCATTCTCCCGTATACTTGGCGCCCTGCGTCACAGCCGTCGCTCTCGTCTCCCGGATAAACTTATCCAGCGTCGCGCGAATCTCGTTGATTTCGTCAAAGCTCGGCTGGTACGGAATGTCCCGGCGGAATTCGTTTTTAAGCGTCAGCTTCAACGATTCCACCTTAAGCGCGGCAATGCGCTGGGACAGCTCGTCGTCCGCGGCCATGACCATCAAATCCTCCGCCTTGACGACCTGATCGCGCACGACGGCATACTCGCCTGCGTACAGTACCTCTTTGTTGAATTTATCCTCGTCCAGCCGCTTCGGCACGCCGTCGACCAGCTTGTAGTGCACGCCCTCTTCCCCGTAGGACAGCGTGTACCAGCCTTTGTCGATGAGCCAATCCAAATATTCGATCGCCGCCTTCGGATTTTTCATCTCCTTGTTAAACGCGACGAGAATGTTCGGCGAAGATTCCTGATAAGCGCCGTATTTGCCGTACTGCGATGCCACCATCTCGAGCGGCTCCGGCTTGGCGTTCGGCACGTTGGCCAGCATATCCTGAATCATAATGTCGTTGGCGCCGCTGCCCCATTGGCCCATATAGATGCCCGCTTTGCCCGTCGTCCACAGCTGGGCCGCCCGTTGATTGTTATTGTCGGTGAAATATTCCCGATCCACGAGCCCCAAATCGTAGACCTGCTTCTCCAGCGCGATGACATCGGCAAAACGGTCCAACGTCGCGCCGTACTGCATCTTGCCGTCCTCCAGGTACCAGAGGAAATTCATCGCTCCGAACATCGCCGAATAGATGTCGTTGGTCGTATGGCCGACGATCGGCGTGCTGTCGGGATAATGCTGCTTAAACGCCTTGGCGACTTCGACCAGCTCCTCGACCGTCGTCGGACGCTCCAGCTTCAGCTCGTCGAGCCAATCTTGCCGAATCCACATCCCGTGGTTGGCGATCGCGGTAATCGGACGCTTCGCGGTTACGGCGTAGATCTCGCCGTTAAACGTCATGTGAGGCAGCAAGTCGGGATTTTCCTGTAAATATTTTTTGTAGGACGTGCTGTATTTCTCGATGTAATCTCCGATCGGCTGAATGACACCCTGTGTGACCAGCTTGCCGATATAGGCGCGGTCGTACTCCCAAACCATATCCGGCGCTTGACCGGAAGCGAACAGAACGTTCAGCGAGTCCTGGGCCTGATTGCGCGGCACAGGAACGATCGTCACGTCGATGCCGGATTGTTCGCGAATCCACTTCACCCAGCGATTGTCCTCGTACGTGCCCTCATCGCTGGATACTTGACCGCGGTCGAACATCGAGATGCTGATCTTTCTGGGCGCGTTCGCATACGGATCGTCGGATGCCGATTGCGTCGCTGCAGCCGTTGGACTGCCGCTGCTCTGCTCTGGCTTGGCGCTTGCGCCGCCCTCTCCGTTGTTCCCGCTTGAGCAAGCGGATGCCAGCAGCGCCGCCAGCATAACCATAATCAACGCGAAACTCCCCTTGGACTTATTCCTGCTTCTGTTCTGTTGCATGTTCGCCCTCCTAGTTTTTTTATTATATCAAAATGCGCTTTAGTAGACGCATTCGGATATCCACGTTTGCGCTCGCTTGCCTTACCCCTTCACGGAGCCGAGCAGCACGCCCTTGATGAAGTGCTTCTGCAAAAACGGATAGACGCACAGAATCGGCAGGATGGCGAAGACGACGGCCGCGGCTCGAATGCTTTCCGGCGTGATGACCGCCTGTGTGACCCCTTCGCCGCGCAGCAGCTCAGAGCTAACCAGATCGATCATCTGGTACAGCTTCACCATCAGCGACATTTTGTTCGTGCTGCGAATGTAGATGAGCACGTTCATATAGGAATTCCACCAGCCGACCGCGTAAAACAGCGTTAAGGCGGCGATAACCGGCTTGGATAAAGGCAGGATGATGCGCGTCAAAATCGTGAACTCGCCGGCCCCGTCGATGGATGCGGACTCTTCAAGCTCCTCTGGCAGCCCTTCCAGAAACGCCTTCATCACGAACATGTTGTAGGCGCTGATCAAAGCGGGCAGCCAGAGTGCCCAGTACGTATTGATAAGTCCGAGGCTGTTCACGAGCAGAAAGTTCGGGATGAGCCCGCCGCTGAACAGCATCGTGAACAGAATCGCCATCAGCATGAGGCCCCGGCCCTTGAGCCGAGCTTTGGACAGCGGGTACGCCGCCATAATCGTAAACAGCATGTTGAGCGCCGTACCGACGACGGTAATCAGCACCGTGTTCTGCATCGCGACGATCAGTTGGCCGTCCCGAATCAGATTGTGGTACGCATCGAAGTTGAGTTCGACCGGCCACATGAACACTTCCCCGGCATTGATCGCCCGGCTGCTGCTCAGCGACGTGGCAATCACGTTCACGAAAGGAAACAGCGTGGCATAGGCGCACAGCGCGAGAAGCAGGTTATTCAGCCATCTGGCGGGCGAGCCTCGACGGCTTCGCCTTGCGGATGCGGAAGGTCCGCCCTTGTGTTTTGCCATCGTTACCATAGGCCTCGCTCTCCCATCGCTTTAATGATGCGGTTGACAGACACGATCAGAATGAGAGCGATCAGCGACTGGAACAGGCCGAGCGCTGTCGTGTAGCTGTACTGCAGATTGACGAGTCCCCTCGTGTAGACGAATGTGCTGATCACTTCCGCCACGCTCGTCACGGCGTCGTTGCGCAGCGTGTACACCTGCTCAAAACCGACGTCCATCATTTTGCCGACCTGAAGAATGAGCAGAATCGCGATCGTACTGCGGATGCCCGGCAGCGTGACGTGCCAGATTTGTCTCCGCTTGCTCGCTCCGTCGATCTTGGCCGCCTCGTACAGCGTCGGGTCGATCGCGGACATCGCCGCCAAGTACAAAATCGTGCCGAAGCCCGCTTCCTTCCAAATGCCCGAGACGATAAAGCTGACCGGCCACCAAAACTTGTCGGCCATAAAGTAGATCGGCTCTATGCCGAACGCCTTCAGCAGCGAATTCACAAAGCCGGTCGAGGGCGACAACAGCGCGATCACGATGCTGCCCAGTGCGACCCACGAGATGAAGTGAGGAATGTAGAGCAGATTCTGCAACGTGCGCTTGTACCATTCCGCCCGCACCTCGTTCAGCAGAATGGCTAAGACGATCGGCACGGGAAAAGCAAATACGAGATGGTACAAATTCAGCAGCAGCGTGTTCCTCAGCACGACGTAGAAGTCGCGGCTGGCGAACAGCTTCTCGAACTGCCCGAAGCCAACCCAACTGCTGCCCCATATGCCGTCGGACAGTCGATAGTTTTTGAACGCGATAATTTCCCCCGCCATCGGCGCGTATTTAAATAGAATCAAATAGATCGCGACCGGAACGAGCATCGCATATAGAAAGCGGTTGCGGGAAAAATGCTTCCGAAAACCGGGCGCTCGCCCTGCGAGCTTTCCAACGGGCTGCTTCGTCGTCGGCATCGTGTTCGTCGTCATAAGCTTCTCCTTTCTCTCCGGTATGCCGGGAGGGTTTGTCGTTGTCTTGGCCTGAGCCTATCACGGGGCGCTCCCTCGGCGAAACGGACACTTTTTGCGAGGCTACGCCATCCTTCCGAGAAGGACCCTTCTTTTTTTGTGGCAACACTCCTTTTCGCGGATTTGCATGCAAAAAAACCCGCGAGAAGCCTTGTACAATCAAGGTTTCTCACAGGTTTCAGGGAAGAAGGCTAACGCACAATGGCATTGATTTTTTGTTTATATTCCTTCGGTGTGCATCCGTTGAAACGTTTGAACAGCTTGAAGAAGTGCGCCATGTTCTCGAAGCCGACGCTTCTGGCGATATCGTCGATATTTCGGTCGCTGGTAGCGAGCAAACGCTCTGCTTTGGCGATTCTCTTGCGGTTGACGAAGCTGATGAAGGACAATCCCATCGTTTTCTTGAACGCCTTCGAGAAATACGAGTAGCTCATTCCCGCAAGCCTGCTGACTTCCTCCAGCTCGATCCTGTCTGAGAAATTCTGCTCAATGTATTCCAATACCGGCTTCATGGCGCCGGAATCCGCACCGCTTTGGGCTTGAAGCAGTCCGCGTGCATCTCCTCGCAGCAGGGTCAGCAGCAACTGCTTGATATGCATACTGGCCATTACCTCGTAACCTGCCGGTTTCTCCATGATTTCCGAATGAATGCGTTCGATGATCCATCCAGCCTCGGCACGCAAGGCGGCATTTTCCCGAAAAATGTAGTTCAGTTCTTCCAGTGGGCAGGAAACCTCCGAGAAATGACGATAGTAGCGCATCATAGGGGGATCGAAATACGTCTCCAAATCGAAGTGGAGCACGATATACATAAGCTCCTTACTTTTCGGCCGGCCGCTGTGAAGCTGGGACGAACCGATGACCAACACATCCCCGTCATTCAGCGTATAGGAATGGTTTGGCGTAAATATGCTGTGGGCGCCCTGCTTCACCAAGATGAATTCAACCTCTTTATGATAATGCCAGATAGAAGGCTGCAGCGACTCTTCCTGCCGGGCCGTTCCATTCCTTTCCTCGAATTGCCATACTTTGAGGCACAAAACGGGGTCCTGGTAGTGAATCGGTTCTTTGAAGATTTCCATCGGCGAAACCCTCCTCCGTTAACCGGCATGGCGAAATTGAATATAAATCGGACAAAACCCGACGTATACCTGCCACCTTAATAATTGTATCGTAACGGTAACACGTTTTCATTATATCTATCTCATAACGATTACGAAAAGAGGGATGGCCATGAAAGTCGCCATTGTAGGCTGCGGGGGACTCGGCAACGTTCATGCAAGCGCCTATGCGAAAATAGCGGGCGTAACTGTTGTCGGCGTATACGACACTGAAACGGCAAACATGGTGTCGATGGCTGAACGAACCGGTGCAAAGCCGTATTCATCTTATGAAGAGATGTTGGAACAATCCGGCTGCGAGGCGGTTAGCGTGACCGTGCCCAGCTACTTGCACAAAGAGATGACCGTCAAAGCTGCACAGGCGGGCAAGCATGTGATCTGTGAAAAGCCGATGGCACTAAATTTGGAAGATGCGGCCGAGATGCTTCGGGTATGTGAACAAAATAGCGTACATTTATACATCGGACATGTCGTCCGTTTCTTCCCCGAGTATGTCCAAATGAAGGAGCAGGTGGCGAATCAGGCTCTCGGCCGAATCGGCGTCGCTCATCTGAAACGGATCGGCGGCCATCCCAGCCATGCCCGCCGCTGGTATACGTACGACAGTTTGAGCGGCGGCGTTGTACTGGATTTGATGGTCCACGACCTGGACTTCCTGCGCTGGTCCCTGGGCGAAGTCCGCTCGGTATATGGCGTGCGTAAGCGTGAGGAAGACGTAGATCATGCGTTGGCAACCCTTATTTTTGAAAGCGGTGCGGTTGCCAATGTTGAGGCGTATTGGGGCTATCCCGGCCCGTTCACGACAGCGGCGGAGATTGCCGGCAGCGGCGGCGTCATTCGCAGCGACAGCTCCAAATCCGTCTCGCTCCATATTCGCAAAGCCGCTTCCGCAGGCTCCACCGGCCCGTTCGTTGAAGTACCTAATAGCCCGGTGTTCAACAGCCCGTATGAGCTGGAAATCCGCCATTTCCTCGATTGCATTCAAAATAACGCCAAGCCCGTCGTTACGGCGCACGACGCCTATAAAGCAATGGAAATCGGCCTTGCCGTCATGGAATCCTCGCAAAGCGGACAAGCGATTTTGTTGGATCACGGTGTTCGGGAGGGATCGAAATGAAAAAACTAAAGGTCGGAATGATCAGCTTCGCCCACGGCCACGCCTTCTCCTACTTGGATGCCCTACTCAAGCTGCCGCAGGTCGAGGTCGTCGGAATTGCCGATGAAGTCAAAAGCCGTGTCGATGAAGTCGTGACAGCAAACGGGTTGCGGTATTACGAGGATTACAAAGATTTACTTGCCGATGGAGAGATGAATGCCGTTGTCATCTGCTCGGAAAATATCCATCACGCCAAGCTAACAATCGATTCCGCACAAGCAGGCAAACATGTCATCTGCGAAAAGCCGCTGGGCCTCTCCGTTGCCGAGATGGAGCGGATGATCGCCGTCTGTAAAGATAACGATGTGAATTTGTTCACCGCGTTCCCTTGCCGCTATATCGCCCCGGTAATCGATGCCAAAGCGGCCATCGATCGCGGCGATATCGGTAAGATCCTGACCATCAAAGGAACGAACCGCGGCTCGATGCCGGGAGGCTGGTTCGTTAAGCCGGAGCTGTCCGGCGGCGGAGCGCTGCTTGACCATACGGTCCATGTCATGGACCTCATGAACTGGTTTACGGGTGCACAGGTCAATGAAGTATACGCCTATGCGGCGACGCTTTTCCATGAGGATTTGGAAGTGGATGACACCGGGATGATCCATGTCAAATTCGATAACGGGGTATTCGGCGTCATCGATACGAGCTGGTCGCGACCGAAAGCATTCCCGACATGGGGCGACGTGACGCTGGAAATCATAGGTACGAAAGGCTCCATATCCGTCGACAGCTTCAATTCGAAGAACGACCTTTATAGCGAGCAGTCGGGCAAAGGCCTGTATTTGTCTTGGGGAGATTCGATGGATTTCTATATGATACAAGCTTTTGTCGACGCGCTCATCGAAGGCCGTCCCGCTCCGATCTCCGGCGTTGACGGCATGCGGTCCGCTGAAGTGGCGCTTGCGGGATACGAATCCGTCAAGGCCGGACAGCCTGTGAAAATTCGCGGCTAATCTTCGGGGGCGCTCAAATGGCCCTCTTCGCCGTTAGGGGGCGGGCAGCCGACTTTCGTCCGATGCTCAGTTGAATGATCATCATGACGACGACGAGCGCCGCCAAGCCCGCAATTGCTGGAACGTAGCTGTCCGCGACGTCATGGACAACGCCGACGAACAAAGGTCCCAGCGAGGCGATCGTGTAGCCGCCGGATTGCGTCATGGCGGACAAAGCGCTCGCCTCCTCCGCGCTTCCCGATTCGTCGATGGGCAGCATCAGCGCGATCGGGAACAGACCGCCCGCGCCGATACCGAGCAGAATCGCGATTAGCCATGGAGAAGCATGGGCCAACAATAGAAGCAAGCCGATCAGCTCCAAGGCGGAGCAAGCGACCAGCCATACCGCCTTCCTCCCGTAACGGCCGATCAGCAACGGAATCAGCAGACTTACCGGAATCTGAATCAGGGTGAACAAGGTCAGCACCGATGCCGCCGTCTGCCTGTCGAAGCCCATCTCCTCTACGATCGGAGCCAGCCAAGCCGTCATCGAATAGAACATGATCGCCATGATGCCGAAGAAGGCGGTCAGGAGCCAAGCGCGCTTGCTGCGGAGCAAAGCCCGTCCGTGCGACTTTGCGTCGCTGCCGGCGCCGGCTTTGCTCCGGGTGTTGGCCGCTTCGCCCGCAGGCAGAGCCGACTTTGCCGGCCTCCACCAGAAGAACAGAGCGAGGAATGCCAGTACCGCCCAAGAGGCGGTCGACGCCTGCCAGGAGTCGAATGCCGTCTGCAGCGGAACGGCCAGCCATGCGCCAAGCGCGGCACCGATGACAAGCGACATCGAATATACGCCTACGATCGCCGACGGGTTGGCGAAATGCCGTTTGATGAAGCCGGACAGCAGCGGCCCGGTCACGGCGATGCCGACTCCGGCCAAGAGCGCGGTCGCCAGCAGCAGCGATTCAGTGGATGCGGCGTATCTCGCCGCCGTCGCCGCGCCGATCAGCAGCAAACTGTAGGCGACCGTTCGTTCGATGCCCCAACGCGAGCTGAGCTTGACGGCCGCAGGCGCAAATAAACCCATGCAGAGCACGGGGAGCGAAGTAAGCAGACTGGCCGCCGACCCGCTCATGCCGAGCGAATCCCGAATCGTTCCAAGCAGCGGGGATACGGAGGAAATAGCGGGACGCAAATTCAGGGATGCAAGAAATAGGGCAGTAAGCAAATAAACGTAACGCATCGTATACTCATCTCCATTTGATCTTGTCGCCAAATACCTTAAGGTTGGTGTTAACAGTGTATAGCGGAGTATACGATTGATCAATACTATTATTTCTATTATTATCATTGGTAAAACCAATGATAAAGAGGCGATTCGTGTGGAAATTCGGCAGCTTCAGTATTTTATGGCCGTGTGCGAGGAGATGCATTTTACGAAGGCGGCGGAGAAGATCGGGATGTCCCAGCCGACGCTCAGCCAGCAGATTCGCGCACTGGAAGACGAGCTGAATACGCCTCTGTTCGATCGGCTGGGCAAAAAAATCGCGCTGACCGAGGCGGGTTCGCTGCTGCTCCAATACAGCTCTCAGATCGCTCGCGATCTGCAGAACGCCAAGGATTCGATCGCCGATCTGCGCAAAGCGCAGCGGGGCTCCCTGCGAATCGGTGTGCTGCCGTCGGACCTCGATTACCGCATTACCGGTCTGCTTACGGAGTTCCATCGCCAGTTTCCGGGAATCAAGCTACAGGTGTTCGCCTCGGTCGACATTTTGCAGCTCGTGCTGGATAACGAGGTCGATATCGGCATCAGTCTCGAAGGGCCGCCGGACGACCGACTGGTGAGAATTCCGCTATGCCGGGAGGAATATGCGATCGTCGTGTCCGGCGGCCATCCGCTCCAAAGCAGGGAAGTGCCGCTCCGTCTCGACGAGCTGAGGACGATTCCGATGATCATGTACCCGGAAGGCTACATCGGGCGGGACATCGTCGAGAGCTTCACGCGCAAGCGCGGCTTTACGCTGAATACGACGATGGAGACGACGTCGGCCACCTCGGTGCTAAGTCTGGTCAAAGCGAATACGGGAGCGACCATCCAGCCTTACCCGCTCATTGAGCAGATCAACGACCCCGAGCTGATCTGCATCCCGATCGTGGAGGAGACGCCGTACCGAAGCCTGGAAATTCTGTACCGCTCCGACCGTTATCTCGGCCGGGCGGCCAAAGCGTTCATGGACCGAATCGTCGCCTTCTTCTCCGATTGAGCCAAAATACGGCGGCTTTAACTATAAGAGCAAACGTTAGCGCCCGATGCTGCTCGAATCGGCAGGTCACCGCGCGCGAAACTTGTCATGCTCCGTGGACCAGATCGGCAATACTTCTTTCCCCGGCTCGATATACGCTTTGACGCGGTTAATGGCGGCAGGCCCCTCCATGAAGCCTCCCGCGATCAGGCCCGGCAATTTGCCGGGGTATTCCGCGACGTCCCCCGCCGCGAAAATACCCGGGATAGACGTCTGCATCCAGCTATCGACGACGATTTGATTGCGCTGGATTTCGAGCCCCCTGTTTTTAATTCCTCCCAAGTCCGGCCTTCCCCCATGGCATACGATAATCTCGTCCGTGCGGAGCAAGACGTTCTAATAGCCCCGACAATCCCGCGTAGTGCAGGATCGTCGGGGCGTGCCGGCTTCGGTTGGCCGCCAAACCTTTTTTGTATGATTTTCCGTATAAAAATCCTGGTTCGAGCCGCCGATTACGGCGCTTTGTACGATAAATCGTATAAAATCAACCTCTGACGGTCAACTCCGGCTGATTTGTATGACGTTTAGTACAAAACTCAAAAATCCGACCGACTCGGTTCGAACCTGCCTTGATGACGTTCAGGTCCGCTCCTGGTTAATTCCCCTGTTTTTTCACCCTGCCCATCAAATCGTGCAGCGTTCGGACAAAATCCATTCCGGACAGGCGTCCCAGCCCTCCGGAAACGCCATCGCATTCATTGTAATGAAGAACGCGATCCTTGCGAATTCCGGGCCCGCAGATCGCAATCGGAACAGGCTCGCCCGAATGCTCCCCGACCTCGCAAGGAGTGGAATGATCGGCCGCCAACGCCAAGTAAGCGTCCTCGGGCATATCCCGAAGCAGAAGGCCGACCAGCCTGTCGAACAGCTCGACGGCTTTGACCTTCTCCAGCGGTTCGTTATCGTGACCTTTCAGATCGGGCGCCTTCACATGAACGAGCACCAGATCGCGGTCGGCCAACTCGCGGAGCGCCAGCTCGGCCTTTAATTCGATGTCGGTATCCATGTTGGCGGTCATGCGAGAATCTGTGACGGGCTTAAAGCCGGCCAGCTTAGCGACGCCCAGCACCGAGCTTTCGCCTGCGATACAGCTGCCGCGGATGTTCAGCCGCTCGCTAATCGGAGTCAGCTCCGTCATCCGTCCGACTCCTCTCGTTAGGATGAAATTAGCCGGCTTCTCTCCGCGCTGCACCCGCGCTTCGTTGACCGGGTGGCGGGACAGCAGCCGATGAGCATCCTGCAAAAAACGATTCAGCACCGCGGCCGTCCGTTTCGCCTCGTCCGAGTCGTCCAGCGGTTTGACCTCATGGTACGGACTCCCGTCATTCGGAGCCTTCGGGTCGGAATCGCCGATCCGATCGCTTAGCCCCGTTCCGCGAAGCACGAGCACCGCCCGGTGTTCTGTAGCCGATTTCAAATAAAAGGTCACGCCGTCGATCTCTATCCCGATTTCTATGAGGACGAGCTTGTGCTGATCGCGCCTCCGACCCACCCGCTTGCCGAGGAACGAGAATGCACGCTGGCAGATTTCGCCAACGACACGTTTATTATGAAACCGGACAAATCCGCCACTCGCACCTATTTGGAGATGAAGTTCCAAGAGTATGGCTTCAACCCGCCGAAATATTTGGAAATTAGCAATACGGAGGGCATCAAGCAAGCGGTGATCCACGAGCTTGGCGTATCGCTTGTCTCGAACTTTGCCGTTCAGCAGGAGCTAAAAAGCGGATTATTAGTCCAAATTCCGTTGGCGGACATTCGTTTTCATCGCGGAATCAGCTATATTTATCATCGCAGCAAGCACCTCTCCCCCGCTGCCAAACAATTTATTTCGTTGCTGGAACAGCATTTCGGCTGAACTAACAAACAAGGGATGTCCCCAGCCGTCTCACATGACTGTACAGAACATCCCTGCGTATGCTTTCTTTCGCACTGTTTACTCTGCTACCTCGACAACGAAGTCGGCGAACAATCCGTAGTCGATCAGATCAAACTCCTCTGCCGATGGAGGGCCGAACATCGGCGATTTCTTCCAGTTGCCGGGCCAGGCGGTATTGCGGGGCTTCATCGGATCGAAATGCGGCCCCATCAAGTTTTTGAACGATCCGCAGACGCGGACAGTCACCTCTGCGATTGAACCGGGCTGCGCGTATGGCGTGATGTCCAGGCTGTTCTCGCGGTCGAAACCGATCATTCCGGCATTCTCGCCGTTCACTTGAACGCTGGCAATCGTTCCTCTCCAATCGGGCAACGAGACTCTGATCTCGCGGGCGGCGTCCGGAACGGTTACTTGCTTGGTATAGGTAAACGCCGAACCGTAAAACGGGTATCCCTGCTCCTTCCATGTACCGGCTGCAGGCGCGCGTTCAGGTTTGCCGATGACCCATTCCCCTTCATTCTCCGTTACACCGAAGTCGCCCGTCACATACACGGCCTCGATTTCCATAAAGATCGAGAACGGCTTCGCCTCGAGCCGAATCACATTCTCTCCCTCCCGGACGGCTTCGCGAATCGATGCTTGCCCCATATGGTGGTCCAGCCAGCAGGTGCCCGAACTCATTTCGATAGCAACATCGTTGACGCGAATATTGTACAGCTCCGGACGCTCGACCATCAGCTCGATTTTCTCGGGAATTCCTCCCCCCGCTATGCGAAAACGGTACTGTACCGCAAGCCCCGTCCGCTCGTCGAACGACGCTTCCCGGTCGAGCAGCCGGCGCTTGAACTGTACCCCGTTGTCCCAAGGATTCATTGAAAAGCCGTGATACTCAAAGGCGAAGCGGTTCGCTTGCGTCGTGTACAGCCCCGAATAGGTTTTTTCTCCCAAAGTAAGATCGCAGTAGGCGATGGGGAAAATGTTCGGCTGCTCGGGCGTGACCACCGATGGTTCCGTCGAAAGACGGCTTCTCGCCGCGTTTGCGTCTCCCGACGCATGCATGCCGTCAACGTCGGCTGAAGCATTGGCGATTTTCTCCGGATACACGCGGATGAGCAGCGAACCGGAACCGGTCAGCGAAACCGGGATCGCAAGCCGCCCCTGCTCCGCCCCCGCTAACGAAGCCACCGGGCTGTAATCTGCCTGAGCCGCGGGGATATCGAGCCCCTCCGAAAGCGAAGTCACCGAGCCGGTAAGAGGGTCCCAGATTTCTCCGTAACGTCCCGGAACGACAAAGGTGTCCTCGAACCCTTGCGCAAAGCTGTTAACGATAAAATAAAACGTGCTCCCGTCGTCCATCTCGCGCCGCAGCTGCGTAACCCCGGCTCGCTCCCGGACACCGGACTGCCATACGGACCGTGGACGAAGCGTCTCCCGCAAAGCGGAATGCGTCTGCGCGAAGCCGTCGACGGCTATCCAGCCCTGCATGCCGGTTAGTTCGGACGCCTGCCAGCTTCGTCCTTCCTTCCGGCTCAGCCCGTCGTTCCAGGCAATCACCCTGCCGCCGCCGGCCATAAATCCGCGCAGCAGCTCGACCGTCCCGCTCTTTGCGTTCAGCATGCCGGGCGGTACGATCACGACGTCGTATGTCCGGTTCGCGACTTGGATTTTCGCTCCCGAAACCGCGCCATGACGCGCCATTATATACTCGTCGCACCAGTCGTAATCCCAGCCCGCGTCGATTAAGCGCTGGGCCAGCTCCCGGGTTTGAACGATGCCGAGCTTATAGCTTTCGTTATTCTCCAGATCGCCCGGAGTGAACAGGAAAGACGACGTCGTCGGGTTAAGCACGAGAATCCGGTTGTATGTCTTGCCTTCCGACAGCGCGAAGGATAGCCGCGAGAAATAATCGTTCAGGCCGCGCAGCTCGTCCCACCAAGGCTGCCGCCAATCGAACGATTGCGGGTGGTCCCGCTTGCGCGCGCCGACAATCGTCGAATACGTCAAATGCGGATTCAGAAAATTGATCCCGTTGGCGTACAGCCAATCTCCGATTCGCTTAAAATCCTCGAACGAAGCGTCCCAGCCTCCCGCTCCGAACGCTTCGCACAGTACGCGAGGACGGTCGAATTGGTTGGCCGCGCTGTGGACCTCCCGGATCACGATCGCCAGATGACTCGTCTCGGCCATGAGATCGTTAGCCGGAGCATTATCGCGAAACATATGAGTCAGGAGCATATCGATCGCCGGCCAATGCATGTACTCGTACATGGACATGACGGCCGGAGAGCTCCGATGGAACGGATGAGGCCAGTTGTGCTCCAGATAGTGGCCGGTGTAGGCGATCCCGTTCCGCTCGCACCACTCGGAAATCGGACGCACCGAATTGTCCGTCCACAGCTGATGAATCGTAGCGTAGAAATCGTACCGCACCCGGGCCGCGTCCCTCTCCGGGTTCTCGCTTACGGCATCGCGGAACAGGAACGGCAAATAATCAAGCAGATCGTAGCCGTTCCGCTTGGCGAATTCGGAGGCAAACCAGTAGCTGAACGGAAGGAAATCCGCGCCCTCCTGGAACAGGTTGCCCGGCGATATTTCCGGCTCGTCCGTGAACAGAGCGGGAATCGACGTTCCGAACCGGTCGCCGAACCGCCTTCGATACTGTTCGTGCGTCGTCCGCAGGAAATGCTCGGTCACTTCCGGACGCAGCAGGTCCGTATAGGCAAAGCCGCCGAGCCAGTTGTTCGTCTCCGGCGTTCCCAGCTCGAACACCCAGAAGCTTTCCCCGCGGCTCGCCCACTCCGCGGCGGGCAGCAGCGTGACGTCCTCGGCGATTTCCCATGTCTCCGCATTGCGACGCATCGCGAAAGCGCGGATCGGCTTGCCGGGTCGGTTCAGCATGGCGGAAGGCACTCGCGTGAGCCGATCCAGCTCTTCGAGCTTGTATTCCTTGAACAGAACGCAATTGGCCAGACAATCCGGCAGCTCCGAAGGCACATGTCCGCCGGCAAAGCCGGAAGGATACGAGTTCTCGTCGTAAATGTACAGCTTCAGGCCGAGACGCTCCGCCTCTTCCAAAGCAATCCCCCACAAGGAGAACCACTCCTCGGACAAGTACGGCGTAATCAAGCCCGGCCTCGGGTGCACGAACGCGCCGCCGTAGCCTTTGTCCGCCATTTTCTGCAATTGAAGGCGAATAGACTCGGGCTCCATCTCATCGTTCCATACCCACAAAGGGGCCGGGCGATATTCCGAAGTCGGCTCGACAAACTTGCCGCGCCAATCCATCTCTTTCCGTTCGCTCATCTCCGTCATCCTCCGTATCGCGTAATCTCCTTTGAATTCCTTTGCACCCATTCGGCGATTGTGAAATAATAGTTTGACAACTCAAGTGTATCCGGTTTAATTCCAAAACGCATCACAGGAAGTTGAGAGAAAATCCTAGTATCTTGACGGAGATGTTATAAGATGACCTCATTCAGCGAAAATTTCGCTTCCCTCTGGACGGAATCGTCCGTGCGCCTTATTGCGACGCCGAGCAAAACCGCCAGATCCTCGTTTTTCTACGTGCAGGAAGTCGGCCATTTCCAGACGCTGCCCGGATATTTTACGGAACGGGAGCATTTGAATTCTTATTTAGTTGTATATACGGCTGCGGGAACCGGAACCTTGAAATACCGGAATCGTTCCTATACGCTTGCGCCCGGCCAACTGTTTTTCATTGACTGTATGGAGCACCACTACTATACAACGGATCGGCAAAACCTGTGGGAGCTGGTCTGGGTTCATTTTTACGGGGGCACGAGCCGGGGGTATTACGAACAATTCGCCAAAAGCTCGAACCCGATCCTCTCGCTGGACGCGGCGTCGCCGATTCCCGACATGCTGGGGCAACTGATCCGGCTTCATCAGCAGAAAGATTACGGAACCGAGTTGCTTAGTTCGCGACTGCTAGTCTCCCTGTTGACGGAATTGCTGTTGTCGGCGAGCCAGCCTCAAGGGGATATGGACATTTTGCCTCATTTTATCGCGCCCATCGTCGACTTTCTGGACAAGCATTACACGGAGAAAATTCGCCTGGAGCAGCTTGCCGAGCAGTTCGCCCTCAACAAATTCCATCTCGCCAAGACGTTTAAGAAATATATGGGGGATACTCCGAACGAATACGTCATCAACCTGCGGATCAACAAAGCGAAAGAATGGCTGAAGTATTCCAACGTTCCGGTGGAAGAAATCGCAGCTAGAATCGGAATTGACAATGTCACGCATTTCATTAATTTATTTAAAAGCAGGGTCGAAACGACGCCTTTAGCCTTCCGCAAAAAATGGCATTCTCTGAATTGAGCGCTGTGCCGAATGCAGTTTTGACTAGCGGAACCGCACCTATCGGCAAAAAGGGGCTGTCTCATAGGCTCTTCGAGTTGCTTTAAAAGATAATCGATAATAAAGGTGCAAGGTGTATATACCTCCCTCCGATGCTATACGCTCATGAAATTTGAATGGGTAAACCCGTCACAATGTGATTTCAGGAGCGTATGAGGCAGTCTACGGGGATCAGCCCGCCGCCAACGATGAACAGGTCCGGGTCGTACACGTTCGCCAAGCTGATGAACGCCACAGCCAAATCGGATATGAAGGCGTCGAGCGTATCGCCTGCGACAACGTCTCCGGCTGCCAGCAATTCGAAGAACTGTCTGCCCGACGCGATCGCTTCCTCGCCGCGGCGCTCGTTGTAGCTTCTATAGAGCGCGGTTCCCGAGCCGTATTGCTCGAAGCAGCCCCGCTGTCCGCAATTGCACAGCCTGCCGCCGGGGTACAGAATCATATGGCCGATCTCTCCGGCGCTCCAGCGGCCGCCCCTGACGATGTTTCCGTCGACGAATACCGCTGCCGCAATTCCGGTGCCCAGCGTCACGCACACCGTCGATTGTTCGTTTTTCCCCGCTCCCAGCCACATCGATCGTCAGAATGCGTTCCTGCGTCATTTCAGCGCCAGCAACCTCGCCGGGTAGCGTCCCTTCCTTCATGACCAGCACCCGGTCGGACATCCCGATCAGCTCCGGCATTTCGGAAGAAATCATAATAATCGACTTGTTCTTGGCGACCAGATTTCGCATCAGGGTGCAGATCTCCTGCTTCGCTCCGACGTCGATACCTCGCGTGGGCTCGTCGAAGATCAGAATATCGCACTGGGTCGCCAGCCATTTGGCCAGAACGACCTTCTGCTGGTTGCCGCCGCTCAAGTTTTTGACCGCCTGCAGCTCCCCGGGCGTCTTGATGGCCAGAGCCGCGATATAATCCGTGGCCAGATTTTTCTCTTTCTTCTTATTCAGAAAACCGAAGGAAGCGATTTTATCAAGCGAAGCGTACGAGATGTTAAATTTCACGTCCATGTTCAACAGCGCGCCATGCTGCTTTCTGTCTTCCGGAATGAGTCCCATCTTGTAGCCGATGGCGTCCATAGGATGACGAATCTTTACGCGTTTCCCCCTGATCAGCAGTTCCCCGCGGATATCGGGTCGACGCCGCATATGGAGCGCACCAGCTCCGTCCTCCCGGCGCCGACCAGGCCGGCGATTCCCAATATCTCTCCTTCTTTCAGGGTGAGCGAGACGTTGTTGACCTGGGGATTGGAGAGACCTTTGACCTCCAGCACCGCGGCTCCCGTCCGGGAAGCTTTGGGCGGATAATGCTGTCCCAACGCCCGTCCGACCATCAGGCTGACCAATTCGGATCTGTTCGTGTCTTCGCGCTGCAGCGTTCGAATATATTTGCCGTCTCTCATGACCGTAATCCGGTCGGAGAGGCGGAAGATTTCCTCGAATTTGTGAGAGATATAAATAATCGTCATCCCCTGCCGCTTCAGCTTGTCGACGATGTCGTAAAGCTTCTCGACTTCGCTGCTCGTCAGCGGGGCCGTAGGCTCATCCATAATCAACACTTTGGCATTGCCGGATATCGCTTTGGCGATTTCTACGATTTGCTGGATGCCGACGCTCAAATCTTTAACCAAGCTTTGAGGTCGTACGTTCACGCCGAGCTGACTTAAAATTTGCGACGACCGGGCATTCATCTCGCGTCTGTCGATCATAAACCTGCCGCCAAGCTCTTTGCCGTAAAAAATATTTTCCGCTACCGTCAGACTCGGAATCAGGTTGAACTCCTGATAGATCGCGCTGATCCCTTCCTTTAACGCATAGATCGGGTTCATCCCGCTCATCTCAGCGCCGTTGTACCTAATGCTGCCCGACTTCGGCTCGATAGCGCCGGTTATCGTCTTGATCAGCGTCGATTTGCCCGCGCCGTTCTCGCCAACGATCGAATGCACCTCTCCTGGCCGAAAATCGATTGAAACGCCGTCCAGCGCCTTAACGCCAGGGTAATATTTGCTGATGTCCCGAAGAGCCAATAGGGGTTCGCCCATCGCGGCCGGCCTCCTTTATCTCCCGCAGACCCTTTCCCGTCTTTGCTGCACAACGTCCAGGGAGAAGGGTCTGCGGATAGAATCGCATTTCTTACTGGATAAATTCGTCCACGTTGCTAAGCGTTACGGGAATCATATTCACCGCGATCGGTTCGGCAATCGGGCCGTCTGCGATGACTTTCACCGCCGTATCTACAATCTGCCGCCCCATTCCGACCGGAGCGATGTCGATAGTCGCACGGTAAATGCCGTCTTCCTTGATCTTCTTGAGCGCTTCCTGCGTAGCGCCCAATCCGCCGATAAAGAAGTCCGGCGTATCCTTCTTAGCCGCTTTCACGACTTCGTAGACGCCGAGCGCGCCGGCATCGTTAACGGCCGCGACGACTTTGACGTTCGGGTGAGCCTGGAGAATCGTTTCCATCGCCCACATTCCTTTCTCAACCGTGTTCGCCGACTGATTGGCCACGATTTTGGCATCCGTCGCATGCTTCAGAATGCCGTCCTTGATTCCGTTGGCACGTTCGATGATGACTTTCAGTTCGGGATAATCGATGATAGCGACTTCCGCCGTGCCGCCCAGCTTGTCAGCAATCCATTTACCCGCCTCTTCGCCGATCGCCATCCCGTATTCGTATTCCGGCACGGTAAGAAACGCGTCGGAGCCGGCTACGTTCTGGTTGGAGCTGACGACGGTGATGCCGGCTTTTTTGGCTTTCTTGACTACCGGCTCCAAGGCTTTGTCGTCAACCGGGCTGATCACGATGACGTCCAGCTTCTGGGTAATGAAGTTCTCGATCGCGTTGACTTGCTGCACCGCGTCGCCTTTGCCGTCATGAACGGTGACGTCGTAGCCGAGCTCTTGCGCCCTTGCCTTCACGCCTTCCGACAAGTCGACGAAATACGTATTCGCCAGATTGGCGACCGTAAAACCGATTTTCAGCTTCTTGTTTGCGGCTTCGCCGCCTTTTTCGGCAGACGGACTTCCTTTGGCCCCCGTATTGTTTCCGCATTCATTTGTGCTTGAACAAGCCGTCAATGCCGTCATTGCCACGATAAGCAGAAAAAAAACAATTTTACGCATTCCCTTTCCCTTCAATTTTTCATAATGTTCTGATTTTTCAAACTTTTAAAACCGTGCTCCGCCCCCTTAAAAACAGAGCTTGTAGAGCGTTCATCCCCCCTAGTTCTAATCTACATGCGTTACTTCAATTGGATTTTATATATATACTTATCGCGGTTGACGATCCGATAGTTGAACTCCACCGGAAGCGTAAAGGGACAAGACGTTCAAGCGTTGATCAAGCTTGCCGACGAAGCGGTGTACATGGCCAAAAAACGAGGGAAAAATAACTATCAGTTCAGAGATCGACGGTTTCCCTCCGGTAGCCGAAAAATCGAGTAGGCCCATGAATGAATTCATGGGCCTCTCACAGAGCCGGACGTGCGGGTCGTCGCATCCGGTTCCTCCGGCGTTATCCCCTTTGGGGATGTAGATCATTGTAAATCTCTACAAGAGCACATAGACCAAGTTCCTTAAACCACTTGTTTGGCATCGCGAAGTGAGCATGCATACAGTTTGAGTTTCTCCAAGCCGTCATTCTTAACTTGGGAAGTTCACCTTTGAATGCCCTCCTGCGCAACTCCCTATGTAGCTTACGTATTTTACGCCAGCTTCTGAGCTGCACGGCGCGAAGCCTTCTTCGAGTCCAACTGTCCATTTCTCTGAGAAAGCTTATCCCATGCCCGTGTCCGAAGTAGTTCCCCCATCCTCGCAGATACGGATTAAGGCTCTTCTTAATCAGCGCTTCCAGATTCACCGTTTGGTTTCTGCGCGTAATCTCCTTCACACGTTCCTTGAACTTTTTCTTGGCTTTGTCCGAGGGCCCCATCCATCCTTGTTTGAATACATAGCCTAAGAACACAAAGGATTCTTCCAGGCTATTCACGATTTTCGTTTTCTCCGGATGTACCTTCAGACCCAGTCCCTGCTCAAGAAATCGAACGATTGATGTCAACACACGCTCGGCACCTTTTCGAGACTTGCAGCATACGACGAGGTGAGTAGCCCGAGGGAATCTCACCCTCAGGCCCTCTCAGAACCGGACGTGAACCTCTCGGCTCATCCGGCTCCCATTATCCAGCCGCAGGCAATATGCCTAATCGCCATTGAGCAAATAGCTCGGGAACATTCTTCGCCAGTCGCCCTAGCCACCGAATAGCCCTCGTCTTGTGTCTCTCCAGCTTCTTGTATTTCCGCCGAGCCCACTTGACCAGCGCATCATTCATATGACGCAGAACAGGGTACAATTGCGACTTGTAAAAGTGGCCATAGTAGTTGATCCAACCTCTGACAGAAGCATTGAACATTCTTGACAGGTCATCAATCCCCAGATCCGGTTTCAGATGCATGGTGCTAGACTAGATAGTAGACACAGATTACACTGATGAAATGAAGAAGAATCGGAGGACTGTGTCGAAATGAAAAAGCCCCTATATGACGAAGCGTATAAAAGAAAGACAGTGCAATACATTAAGGAAAGCGGCAAGGCGGTGGCGGAGGTCGCCCGCGAGCTGAAGATCAAGGACAATACGGTATATGGCTGGATGAAGAAGTACGGCAGTGAGCCGGAAATCGTTGCAGCGCAAGCCTTTAAGTCTGAAGATCATCAATTGCGAGAATTACAAAAGCAGATCCGAGACTTGCAAGAGGAGAACGAAATCTTAAAAAAAGCGATGCACTTCTTCGCGAAAGACCGTCGGTAAAATATACATTCATCCATGAATACCGCTCCGAGTACCGACTGGAGAAGATGTGCCACGTATTGCAAGTATCTCGCAGCGGGTATTACAAATGGAGGAGTCGCCCCACGAGTGACCAAGAGCGTCAGCACAAGGAATGGACCAATCAGATCAAGGAAGTCTACGAGCAATCCCGAAGGCTCTATGGTAGCCCCAAGATCGCCAGTAAGCTCCGCCAGCAAGGCGTCGTGATCTCCGAACGAACGGTGACAAGGATCATGAACAAGCAGCAGTGGCGATCCAGAACGGTCAAAAAGTATAAGGCCACAACGAACTCCAAACATAACTTTCCGGTGCAAGAAAATGTATTGAACCGGGAATTTACGGCAAGCAAGCCCAATGAAAAATGGGTGACGGACATGACCTACGTCGGGACGGAGGAAGGCTGGCTGTACCTGGCGAGCGTAATGGACTTGTACTCTCGCAAAATCGTCGGCTGGCACATGAGCGACCGAATGACGAAGGAATTGGTGCTGCAGGCGCTGAGGCAGGCTCACGGCCGTCAACAGCCCAGCGGAGAAGTACTGCATCATTCCGACCGCGGCAGCCAGTACGCTTCCCACGATTACCAGAAGCAGCTCAAGGTATATTCCATGATCGGGAGCATGAGCCGTAAAGGGAACTGCTACGATAACGCTTGCATTGAATCGTTCCATAGCATCATCAAAAAGGAACTCATCTATCTGAACAAATATGCGACCCGTGAAGAAGCCGAGAAAAGCATATTTGAGTACATCGAAGTTTTCTACAACAACGAACGCATTCATTCGTCGATTGGCTATCTCACCCCATCTGAT
>PJTO01000126.1_pt1 | contig 90944 bp, 69 predicted proteins | sample 1512101 | NCBI WGS metagenome assembly PJTO01 (sample SAMN08177690, study PRJNA422409) | Soil metagenome, whole genome shotgun sequencing project.
CAGGATCAAACTCTCCATAATAGAGAGCCAGAAGGCTCATTTCTTGCTGGTTACCGTCTTTCGACGATGTTTTGTTTCTTACGCTCAATGTTCAGTTTTCAAAGAACAATCGGTGTTTCTTTTATCTCGTCACCGCGTCAACAGCGACCTTAATAATGTATCACATACGATTATACGATGCAAGCACTTTTTCAAAAAACTTTTTACGAGTTACTTTTGCTCAATTTCATTGGTTAATGGCTAATCAGCTCACCAAAGACAAGAAGACAATTGTTTGATGGAGTTATGGGAAAATAGCCCATCTGCTCTTCAAAGGCGTACCTTCTGGTATTATAATGCGCGATTGAGATGGACTGGACAAACACCGCCTGATAACAACGCAGACTTGCTATCTGCAATTGAAGCTAAGATTACGCAGGAAGAACCGGAAGTTCAATGGGCTATGAATTTCACCGCAGGCTGGATTGGCGTTTATGATCAAAGGAATCGGGCACGTTGTATTCAACTTGGTGAAAAAATGGGGCTTTATAAAGATGAAATGGTATCAAAGGGCTGTACTCCCAATTATTTGCCGGAGTTCATTGCGATTGAAGCGAACAAACGAAATAACAATTAGTTCCCCGAGTAATTCATTAGTGTTTGTTTGATATAACGATAAGTGACGGCGAGAGGGTATTTTCTATAGGCTCATCCATCCGTAGCCGTACCATGCGAGCATAGCTCTCGGATATGGAGGGTGACGATCTGCTCAATAGTCTCCGATGCGTAGAGCTCTGGACGAAGCATTGCCATTATCGTCAAGCCTTCGATCAGCGCGGCCAATCTTAGCGTTTCGAGTTGGATGTCCACCGCAACGGGCAGAAGCTGCGCCTGAGCTAGAATTTCAAGGACGGCTTTCATCAGGTAATGGAGTCCGTCCGTCAGTTCGTCTTTTTTAGTCTGCAACGCCTCACTCCTGAGGGAACGGATGGCGAAGATCCACCAGACGCCGACAGCCGTTCGTTTTTCCGCATCCATAGGGAGCAATTGTAACACAACTTCCTTCGCAGCCTTTATCGGAATATGGCTTATTACCAACCCCTCTGCCGCCCTGTCAACGCCCCTTGTCAAATAGTAATCCACGATAAATAACAACAGCTCGTCCTGCGTTGAAAAGTAGTGCCGCAAGGCTCCGGGCGACAAACCTGCAGCCGCGGCGACGGCACGGATGGACGCATGTTCGATCCCTTTTTCCTCAATAATGCTCCATGCTGACTCGGCGATCCGTTTTCTTTGTTGCTCGTGGTCCACGATTTTCGGCAATGATAACCGCTCCCTTGTTTTAAAAAGCACAGTGTACTAAAATAAAATAATACAGTGTGTTATTTCATTTTGTATTCAACAATAGCGCGCCGGGAGGACCACGTCAATAGGATTGAACCTGTTATGGTTGACGGGAGGGATTCGATGCAGGAGCAAATTGATGGAGTTTTTCGGTTTCGTACCACATGTTATTGTTGCAAACGCACGTTTTATGCCATCGAGGGGACTCAAGCCTACGACCATGTGAAACGAAACCGCAAAGGATTGCATTGCTGCGAAGAATGCAAAAACAGAATCGAACTCGAAGCGCGACTGGAGCTCGGAAGACGATTGTTGTACGGCAAATTTTAAGCTTCTCGGCGAAAAAAAGGATGAAGAGGCCGGCGCGTTGCCAAATACCCTCCGGCCTAAAAAGATGCCCCTACAGAAGCCAACGTGATGAAATCGTCTCGCTGTTACTGAATGGGGCTGTTCTCTTTACTAAAGATAGCTTCTTGTCTAACTGCTCGGATTACCCCGAATTCGGAGCGCTTTGCTGGAACGATTGAACATCGGGATGAACCGCCAATTGATCAACGAAATGTACGAGTATGCTTGCACTGGATACTTTGACGGTAAGATGAATTTTGACGCAGGACTCTCTTTTATCTGAACCGAACAAGTGCTCCTCTTTATTCACCGCCATATCTACAATGACGATTCCGCTTTCTTCGATCAACTTCACGACTTCGTTTACGCGACCTGCCCGACAGCCGATTTTCATCTCCATTTTCATTTTGCGCTTTACGGTGAAAAACTTCTTCTCCCAGCGATTAAGGAGGAACAAGCAGAACAGAACGAAAAAGGTCGTTAGAAGAGAAACGAAGTAGAAGCCGGCGCCCACGCATAGCCCGATCGCTGCCACAACCCACAGCGAAGCCGCGGTAGTCAGCCCCGAGATTGTAAATCCGTTGCGCATAATCGCGCCCGCTCCGAGAAACCCGATGCCGCTAATTACCTGTGCGGCAAGCCGCGCAGGATCCATCCTGACATTTAACTCATCCGCGAATTGGGAGAAACCGTAAATGGACAGCAGCATAATCGCCGTAGCGCCTACGCATACCAGAATATGAGTCCGAAAGCCGGCAGCTCGATTGCTCCACTCCCGCTCCAATCCGACTAAGCCGCCGGCAGCTACGGACAATACGATTCTAAGCGATAATTCCCAATAGGAGATCGCCCATACCCCTTGACCCATCCCCGTTCTCCTCCAATATATGAAGATAGAGACACCGATTCTGTCCTATGCCTTCACCCGAAAGCATACAACCGAATACGGCGTCTCTTCATCTCAAGCCGATAACATGTATTTACTTATAGATTATTTCGTGGAGAACACTTCGACAATATGCCATTGGCGATTCAATCCCAAATTAACGATCTGTCCGTTGATCGAGATCATCGGACGGGTCGGATTCTGTCTGTCCGTAAAGACGATTTCCCCGATGCGCCCGTCATTAAGCTTAACGAATACGCCATTATGGAACTGCGTTGTCCTCTCAATAAAAGTCTGCACATACAGCGGATCCAGCTTGCCGAAAGATCCCGCATGAAGCTCTTCAAGAACGAGATACGGAGACTCGGCTTTGCGATACTTCCGATTGGACGTCATCGCATGGTACATGTCGGCAATCGCAACGATCTTGGCGTAAGGGTGAATTTTCTCCCCTTTGACCTTCAACGGATAGCCGCTGCCGTCAATCCGTTCATGATGCTGCAGCGCCGCGAGCCATATGCCTTGATTAAAAGACGCGATCCCTTCAAGCAGCTTAAATCCGTATACGGTGTGCTGTCTCATTTCCTGAATCTCTTCCGCTGTCAGCCCGGACGGCTTGTTGAAAATCGCCGGATCCACCTTAACGTTGCCGATATCGTGAAGCAATCCGGCCATGGCAATCGGCAGCCAATCCTTCTCCGGGAACTTATTCCACTTGGCGAGCTGATAGGAAGTCATCGCGCACAGGATACTGTTGCGAATGAGGATATTCGGATCCCCAAGTGAAAGGGGGACAGAGTAGGTTAACACGTTGTAATCATGCATATGCCCGATCAAGGCGGTTAATCCATTGCGCAGATCGAGAACGGGAATTTTCTGACCGGAGCTTACCATGGAAATCGTACGCTGCAACTGCTTCTCCATCAGCAGAAATTCTTGCTGCAGCATAGTCAGCTTGGTTTCGGCATGCGCCGCGATTTCGTTCGGATTTTCTTCCGCGGCAGACTCCTCGAGCCCGTTGCGAACAACCTCTACGCTAGGAATAAGGAAAGCCTGAAGAATTTCCATATCCCTCTCCGACAATACGCGTCCTTCCTGCAAAAGCACGCTCCCAAGAGCGGTCTGAACATCGCTGCTCAGACGATCGCCTAACTGTATCTGTGTAATCGGAATGGTCGGCATGCCGCATCTCCTTATCCGCTGTTGCCTAGCGAGAACAAGAAGACAGCCGGTTAGCTGTCTTCTCCTGCTCCTTCGCCATCAAGCTCGATCTGTTCAGAATCTGCATCGTCCTCGCTTCTTGGAGCCCGAGCTACGGTAGCTACGGAATCTTCGTCGCGAATATTGATCAGCTTAACGCCTTGAGTGATCCTGCCCATCGTATTGATGCCGGACATGCTCGTACGGATCAGCGTTCCGGAGGAAGTCATAATCATCAGATCTTCTTCGTCATGAACGACCTTCAAGCCGACGATTTCTCCGTTTTTATCCGTTACGTTCAATGTTTTGATGCCTTTGCCGCCACGAGTCTGAATGCGATATTCAGTCATAGGCGTCCGCTTGCCGTAGCCTTTGGACGTTACGATCAGCACGTCCTGCTCCGGCTCGACGACGTCCATGTCGATCACTTTATCGTTATCGTCCAGTTGAATGCCCTTCACGCCCGTTGCCGAACGCCCCATAGCGCGAACGTCGTCCTCGGAGAAACGAATGGACATGCCCTGGCTCGTTCCCATTACGATTTCTCGGGAGCCGTCCGTCAGCTTAACGCCGATCAGATCATCATCCTCTCGCAAGGAAATCGCGATTAGACCGACTTTGCGAATGTTCGCGTAGTCGTCGAGAGGCGTCTTCTTGACGATTCCGTTCCGGGTCGCAAAGAAGAGAAATTGATTCGGCTCGAACGATTCGACCGGAATCACCGCGTTGATCGTCTCTCCCTGCTCAATCTGGATCAGGTTGATGATCGGGGTTCCCTTCGCCGTTCGGCTGAGATCCGGAATCTCGTAAGCCTTCATCCGGAATACGCGGCCCTTGTTCGTAAAGAACAGCAAGTAGTGATGGGTATTGGAGATGAACAGATTTTCGATGAAATCCTCATCCTTCGTCCCCATTCCCATAATGCCTCTTCCGCCCCGCTTTTGGCTGCGGTAGGTCGAGACGGGAAGCCGCTTGATATAGCCCGCATGCGTCATTGTGATGACGACGTCATCGCGAGGAATCAGATCCTCGTCGAGAATTTCCTCGTCGCTGATCGTGATCTCCGTACGGCGCTCGTCGCCGTACTTCTGCTTGATCTCCTCAAGCTCTTCGTGAATGATATCGTTCACGAGCTGCGGATCGGAGAGAATCGCTTTGTACTCGGCGATCTTCGCAAGCAGTTCCGCATACTCCTGCTCGATCTTCTCCCGTTCCAGTCCGGTCAGGCGCTGCAAGCGCATTTCGAGAATGGCCTGCGCCTGATCGTTTGACAATCCAAAGCGCGTCATCAAGCCTTCGCGGGCTTCCTCCGTCGTCTGGGAAGCGCGGATCAACGCGATGACTTCATCCAGATGATCAAGCGCGATGCGCAAACCTTCGAGAATGTGGGCTCTGGCTTCCGCCTTCTTCAGATCGTATTCCGTACGTCTGCGAATGACTTCGACCTGATGCTGGATATAGTTGTGAAGCACGTCCTTGAGGTTAAGCACCTTAGGTTCGTTGTTGACCAGCGCAAGCATGTTTACTCCGAAGCTCGTCTGCATCTGCGTCTGCTTGTAGAGGTTGTTGAGCACGACCGTCGGCGTCACATCGCGGCGCAGCTCGATAACGATCCGCATGCCGTTGCGGTCGGATTCGTCGCGAAGATCGGTAATGCCGTCGATCTTCTTCTCGCGCACCAGTTCGGCAATCTTCTCGACGAGTCTTGCCTTGTTTACTTGATACGGAATCTCGTGAACAAGAATGCGGGCTTTGCCGTTATTCTCTTCAATCGTCGCACGAGCTCTCATCGTTACCGAACCGCGTCCCGTTGCATAGGCTTGGCGGATTCCGACACGGCCAAGAATAAGACCGGCTGTCGGGAAGTCCGGACCTTTGACGTATTCCATCAAATCGTACGGCGTCAGCTCCGGATCGCGCAGCAGCGCTTGCGTGCCCTCGATCACTTCCTTCAGGTTGTGAGGCGGAATATTCGTCGCCATGCCGACAGCGATGCCTGTCGTGCCGTTCACAAGCAGGTTCGGGAACCTGGCCGGCAGCACAACAGGCTCTATCTCTTCACCGTCGTAGTTAGGCTGGTAGTTGATCGTTTCTTTGTTGATATCGCGGAGCATCTCCATCGCGATCTTGGATAACCGAGCTTCGGTATACCGCATCGCGGCCGCGGAGTCGCCGTCGATCGAACCGAAGTTGCCGTGACCGTCGACCAGCATGTAGCGAAGGGAGAAATCCTGCGCTTGGCGAACCATCGCTTCGTAGATCGAGGAATCACCGTGAGGGTGGTACTTACCGATAACTTCTCCGACGATTCTGGCCGATTTCTTGTAAGGCTTGTCCGGCGCCATTCCCAGCTCTGACATAGCGTACAGAATCCGTCTTTGAACCGGCTTCAACCCGTCGCGAACGTCCGGCAAAGCCCGGCTGACGATAATGCTCATGGCATAATCCATGAACGATTCCCGCATCTCGACCCCGATATCGCGATCGCGAAGCTGGGAGCGTTGTTCTTCCGACATGAAGATCCTCCTTAACGAATATACAAGCAGAACGCGCTTGCGAATCTGTACACCGCAAGGCGTATACCGTCATAGATTAGTAAATAAGCAATGACTCCATTATACCATATTGCCGAAGGGAAAGGTTGGATGAACCCGCATGTCCATTCAGCGCGTACGCAGCAAACGGGCCAAAACAGAAGTCCTGCTTGCCGACCCCAGCCTTAAAGGTTACATTCCCGATAGCGACGGGTTCGACCGACTCACCGTGGAACGAATGCTTGAGAAATATGAAATGATCTATGTCAAACCGATCAACGGGACGTTCGGACGAGGCGTAATTCGAATCGAGAAGCATCCTGCTTCGTCATCCCCGTACCGCCTGCAATCCGGAGAAACCAAATATGAGTTTCCGACGTTCGACGATCTGTTTCGCAAACTGCTGTCGGTGAAGAAGCCGAAGAGTTACTTAAGCCAACAAGGCATCCATCTACTGAAACACCACGGCAGAAGATTCGATCTCCGGGTCATGGTGCAGAAAAATCCTCAAGCCTCCTGGGAAACGACAGGGATGATCGGACGCGTCGCCCATCCGCGCAAAATCGTTACCAACTACCATGCCGGGGGCACTCCGAAGTCGGTTCCAGCGCTGATGTCCGCGCATTTGTCACCCAATCAGCGGCGTTCATTCGAAGCTAGGCTGCGCAAGCTTGGAGTCTCCGTCGCCGAGGCCCTGGAACGAAAATATCCGAGATTAAAAGAAATCGGCATCGACATCGCCGTCGACGAGCAGCATAAGACCTGGATACTTGAAGTCAATACGCTGCCGGATCCCTTCTTGTTCAAGAAGCTTCCCGATAAATCCATCTTCCGCAAAATGTACGCTTATGCCACCGCCTACGGTCGCTTCAAACCTCGCAAACGCAAATCGTAACCCGCAGGGGGTATCTCCCTCGAGAGATACCCCCTGTTTGATCTAGGGCGTGTATGCAAACCCGCTCAGGGGCATCTTTCACCGCCTTTTCGCCCCCTGCTTCGTCACTTTTGCTTGACGTACCCCGGTACACCTTCACAAAAGTTCCTTGCATGGAAAGAAAATTCGGCAAAATCTGCTGTCCTCGGAGTATGCAGACACGCCCTAGCGCTTATACGTCCAAATTTTTAACGTATCGAGCGTACTGTTGAATAAACTCGCGTCGAGGCTCGACGCTGTCGCCCATCAACGTATCGAACATGAGATCGGCCTTAATAGCGTCTTCTATGCGAACCTGCAGCATAGTCCGGGTTGACGGGTCCATCGTCGTCTCCCACAGCTGCTCGGCATTCATTTCTCCCAAGCCTTTGTACCGCTGAATGTTCAGCTTCGTGCCTTCGCCGAATTCGGCGATAACCTCGTCCCGCTGCTTCTCGTTCATCGCGTAACGAACCGTCTTGTTTCTTTCGATCTTGAACAGAGGCGGCTGAGCGATGTAGACGTAACCTTCCTCGATCAGCTTGCGCATGAAGCGATAGAAGAACGTCAAGAGCAGGGTCCGAATGTGCGCGCCGTCGACGTCGGCGTCGGTCATGATGATGATTTTGTGATAACGAGCTTTCGTAATGTCAAAGTCGTCGCTGATCCCCGTTCCGAGCGCCGTAATCATCGCCCGAATCTCCAGGTTGGACAAAATTTTGTCCAGGCGAGCCTTCTCTACGTTTAGAATTTTACCGCGAAGAGGCAGAATCGCTTGGAAATGACGATCGCGCCCCTGCTTGGCCGAACCGCCCGCAGAGTCCCCTTCCACGATGTACAGCTCGGAAATCGAGGCATCCTTAGAGGAACAATCCGCCAGCTTGCCGGGCAAAGAGCTGACTTCAAGCGCGCTCTTGCGACGCGTCAATTCCCTTGCTTTGCGAGCCGCTTCCCGCGCTCTGGCCGCCTGCAAGCCTTTTTCCATGATTTTGCGAGCTACGGAAGGATTCTCGTCCAGAAATTGCAGCAGCTTCTCGCTAAACAACGACTCGACGATGCCGCGTACTTCGCTGTTGCCGAGCTTCGTCTTCGTCTGTCCCTCGAACTGAGGCTCGGGAATCTTCACGGAGATGATCGCCGTCAACCCTTCCCGCACATCGTCGCCCGACAGGTTGGATTCGCTTTCCTTCACAAAGCCCATTTTACGCGCATAGTCGTTAATAATCCGCGTCAACGCGCTCTTAAAGCCGGACTCGTGCGTTCCGCCTTCATGCGTATTGATATTGTTCGCGAAGGAGTACAGGTTCTCGGAATAACCGTCGTTGTACTGCATCGCAACTTCGCATTGAATATGGTCCTTCGAGCCTTCGACGTAGATCGGCTGCTCGTGCAGGGGCTCGCGCGTCTTGTTCAAATACTTGACGAACTCCACGATGCCCCCGTCGTAGTGGAACGAATCGTGCATATCGGTGCGCTCGTCGGTGAGCGTAATCTGAATCCCTTTGTTGAGGAATGCCAGCTCGCGAATCCGGCCGACGAGAGTCTCGTAATCGTAAATTGTCGTCTCGGTAAAAATCTCCGGATCCGGCTTGAACCTCGTTTGGGTTCCGGTCTCTTCCGTCTCTCCGATGACTTTCAGGTCGTATTGCGGAGCGCCGCGGCGGTATTCCTGCTGATGGATACGCCCGTCGCGCTTAACGGTAACGATAACCTGCTCGGACAGCGCGTTAACGACCGAGACGCCGACTCCGTGCAGACCGCCGGATACTTTATAGCCTTCTCCGCCGAATTTGCCGCCCGCGTGCAGAACGGTCATGACGACTTCAAGCGTAGACTTCTGCAGCTTTGCATTCAAACCGACCGGGATGCCCCGGCCGTTGTCGATGACGGTGATGCTGTTATCTTCGTGTATGATGACGTCGATCCGCGTGCAATAACCGGCCAACGCTTCGTCAATACTGTTATCGACGACCTCCCATACGAGATGGTGCAGCCCCTTGCCGCTGGTCGAACCAATGTACATTCCTGGACGCTTGCGAACCGCTTCCAGTCCTTCAAGCACCTGAATCTGACTTTCATCGTAACTATTTTGTTGATTAACGGACAAACCTTCCACCGCCTTCTTTACGTAACAGCTACCCTTCCAAAATTCGCGTCCTCTTCTTCAAAGTGGACGTGGAAATCGGAGAGTAATAAACCTTGTGCTCCGTGACGACGATCGACTTGGGATCTTCTTCTCCGATCGTTTCGACTTCCTTGTTCTTCTGCGCATGCAGAACGAACTGCCGCGACAGCTTCGAGGATTGCTCGATCGAAATATCGAAGATTGCGATGAGTTGCGACGTTCGAATTATCTTTTCTCCGCCCAGATGGATGTACACGAAGCTCCTCCTTAGCGCTAACGCAGCAATTGGCCGTCCTTCACATGAAAAATGGAGGCGTCCTTCAACCGGCTCATGTTGACGCTCTCCAATCCGGTTGTCGTGATGAAGGTCTGTACGCGGCTCTGAAACGTCTCGATAAGCTGAGTCTGTCTGGTCTGATCCAGCTCGGAAAGCACGTCGTCGAGCAGCAAGAGAGGGTATTCCCCGATCTCTTCGTGCATCAATTCCAATTCGGCCAGCTTAAGCGACAGCGCCGCCGTCCGCTGCTGCCCCTGGGAACCGAAAGACTGTACGTCCTTGCCGTTAATGGCGAACGTCAGATCGTCGCGGTGAGGACCGGTCAGCGTAGTGCCTCGCCTGAATTCCTGTTCCTTGCTCTGTGTTAACTTTATCATAAATTGCCCGAATAAAGAAGATTGATCTTGGCTATCCAAGCTGTCGGCAGTTCCGAACGAAGGTTTATAGTCTACCGTCAGATGTTCGGTTCCGCCGGTAATGCCCGCGTGGATCTTTTCCGCCCATTTCTGCAGCTGTAAGATAAAGTTTTTCCTTTTTTGCATCATTTTAACACCTGTCAGGGCAAGCTGTTCGTTCCAGACCTCCAACAGCTCGGGAGAAGCGCGGCGAATATCGGTCGATTTCAGATAGTTGTTGCGCTGCTGCAGAATTTTCTGATACTGCTGCATGTCGTACAAATAACCGGGATGCACCTGGCCGATCTCCATGTCCATGAACCGGCGGCGCACTCCCGGTGCTCCTTTGACGATATCTAAATCTTCCGGAGCGAACAGCACGACGTTAAGCGTCCCGACAAAGGTACTCAGCTTGCGTTGCTCCAACCCGTTGACTTTCGCTTTCTTCCCTTGCGCGGACAGCTGCAGCTCCAGGCTGACGTCGCCGACCCTGCGGCTCATCTGAGCCCGAATAACCGCCGAGGAGCTGTTCCAGCCGATCAGCTCTTTATCCTTCGAGGTGCGATGGGATTTTGTAAGCGACAACACGTGGATCGCTTCGAGCAAATTCGTCTTTCCCTGGGCGTTCGGTCCGATGAAAATATTGACGCCGCCTTCTGTCGTCAGCTTGACGGAATCGTAATTGCGATAGCCTTGCAGCTCCATCGCTTTTAATTGCATTAGACACTCACTCTCCAACTGGCATAAACAGCCTCGGCCGGGTCACCGGGTTCCGATCGCGAACGATCCGAACCCTTCGACTACGACGGTGTCCCCGACTCGCAGCTTGCGTCCTCTGCGATTATCGGGCTCCCCGTTCACAAGAACGCGCTTTTCCTGCAGAAAAAATTTCACTTCGCCGCCGGTTCCGATGCAATCCGCCAGCTTGAGGAATTGCCCGAGCGTAATGTATTCGGTCGAGATTCCGATGCTCTTCATCCGCTTCGCCTCAATTCGTCGTCCGGTACGGAAGAATGAGATGCAAGCTGAGCTCGTGGTCGTTCGGACGGATAATGATCGGGCTCATCGACCCGTTAAAGCCGATAAAAAGCTCTTCGCTGTCGATGACCTTCAGAACGTCAAGCATATATTTGGAGTTAAAAGCGATTTTCAGCGGTTCCCCGCGCATAGCGCTGACGCTGAGCTGTTCCGTTACTTTCCCGAGCTCGGACGAGCTGGACGAAATTTCGATTCCGCCGTTATCCGTCGTGACGAGGCGAACGATGTTCGTCTTCTCTTCGCGGGAGAGCAAATAAGCCCGGTCGATGGAATCGCTGAGCTGCTTTGTATTGAGGACGAGTTCTGTTTTGAAGCTTTGCGGAATAATCTTGGAAGTATCGGGATAAGTTCCGTCGAGCATTCTCGAATAGAAAAGAACGTTGCCCAACTTGAACAGCACTTGGTTTTCGGCCACGACGATATCGACCATTACGTTCTGGTCCGGGACGATTTTCGAGAGCTCGCTCAGCGTTTTACCGGAAATAACGATATTGGAGAAACGCACGTCTCCCGCATCGACGCTAATCTGGCGGCTGGCCAACCGGTGACGGTCGGTCGCAACGAATTTGTACACGCCGTCGTGCAGGTTCCACAAGACTCCGGTCAAAATCGGAGTCGATTCGTTAGTGGTAACCGCGAATACCGTCTGACGAATCATATCCCGCAGCAAATCGCCGGGGATCGACACGATTTGCTCCTCCGTCAAGGATGGAAGCACAGGAAATTCCTCTGGATCGAGTCCGACGAGCTGAATCTCGGTCGCTCCGGACGTAATCATCGTCTGGAACCGTTCGCCGACTTCCATATGCACCTCTTCGTGAGGAAGCTTCTTAACGATTTCCACGAAAAATTTAGCGGTCAATACGACGCTTCCCGGTTTAACGACGGTAGCGATCGTCTTGTCCGCGGTCTCCAACGGAATAAAACTTTGGATTGAAATATCGGTATCGCTTGCGGTTAACGTAATACCGGAAAAATCGGCATCGATCTTAATGCCGCTCAAAATCGGAATCGTCGCTCTGGACGCAACCGCTTTGGATACGTGTTGAATCGCTTCGTTCAATTCGTTGCGCGATATCGTAAATTTCATGGATCCACCTCATCGGTTTTGTATATTGTAGCATGTTTTAAAAAATAAGTCGTAGTAGGCGCACTGAATATGTGGATAAGTGGGAAAAAGGTCGAAAACAACGCCTATCCACATGTGGATGTGTTGTGAACAGGCGTTGGGTGTATTTTCAGGTCAAGTTTTTAATTTTTTCGGTCAAGCTGTTAATAATTTTGTACAAGTCCTGATCGATCTTAAGCAGCTGCGAAATCTTCTCGTGCGCATGAATAACGGTCGTATGGTCGCGGCCGCCGAACGCGTCTCCGATCTTCGGAAGAGAATAGTCGGTAAGCTCGCGAGAAAGATACATGGCGATCTGACGCGGGAAAGCGACGGCTTTGGTCCGCTTGCGCGCCTTGAAATCTTCCAGCTTAAGCCCGTAGTAGTCGCCGACCCGCTGCTGGATATCCTGCATCGTAATGAGCCGGGTGCGGCCCGTCGGCAAAATGTCCTTCAGCGCTTCGGCCGCCAGATGGGCGGAGATATCCTGATTCGTGAGCGAGGAATAAGCGACGATGCGGATCAAGGCGCCTTCCAGCTCGCGAATGTTGGAGTCGATCATGTTGGCGATATACATCATCGCTTCGTTAGGGATGTCGAGATTTTCCGCCTTCGCTTTCTTGCGGAGAATCGCGATTCGGGTCTCCAGATCGGGCGGTTGAATATCGGTGATCAGACCCCATTCGAACCGGGAGCGGAGCCGTTCTTCGAGTGTCGGAATCTCCTTGGGCGGGCGGTCGCTCGAGATGACGATCTGTTTATGTTCCTCATGGAGCGCGTTAAAGGTATGGAAGAACTCCTCCTGGGTTCCTTCCTTGCCGGCAAGAAACTGAATATCGTCGATGAGCAGCACGTCGATATTGCGGTACTTGTTGCGGAAGCTCTCGCCTCGGTTGTCGCGGATCGCGTTGATGAATTCGTTCGTGAACTTCTCGGAGGATAAGTACAGAACCTTCATATGCGGGTTATGTTCCAATATATAATGGCCGATCGCATGCATGAGATGGGTTTTGCCGAGTCCGACGCCTCCGTACATGAAAAAAGGGTTGTACGATTTGGCCGGCAGCTCCGCGACAGCCAGCGAGGCGGCATGTGCGAACCGGTTGGCGGCGCCGATGACGAACGTGTCGAACGTATATTTCGGATTGAGCATATGCATAGTCGGTTCTTCGAGCGCGGCCTCGCGCGTAACCGAGATTTGCGGCACAGGCTCGGCGGGCTCGGGCGGGCGAACCTCTTCGATGGAAAATTTCACGTCGACGGTTCTGCCGATATAGTCGGAGATCGTCGAGGAGACGAGCTTCGTATAGCGCGTTTCCAACCACTCCACGGCAAAGGTAGTCGGCGCGGTGACGAGTACGGCGTTCTCGCTGATGAACGCAGCCTTCGTCGACTTAAACCAAGTATCGAAGCTGGGCTTGCTTAGCTTCGTCTGGATGACCGACAACACCTGCTGCCAGATTTCATTGTTGGGGTTGTCCACGACAAATTCTCTCCTTTAACTCCTCACAAGGACAAAAAATATGCGGAAAACGTTCAGCCGAACGCAATTCGGCCAGTTATCCACATTATTCCCTGAATTATTAAGAGGGTTATCCACGAATGTGGGGAATTGTTCACAAAGTTATACACAGGGTGTTAGTAATTCGAGGATAAAAATTACGAATCCACGGGTAAAGACATGACTTATCATAGCAGACAAAGCCTCTAAATTCAACGAATTTCCCCCTGTTATCCACAATTTCAATAACTTGTGGATGAAAACTGTGCACAGCACAAGATATTGTTGATAAAATGTGATACGATCCGACAAGGATGTGTAAAGTTCGTTTTTTCTCTTCTCATTGTTCACATGTGAATAAGTTTTATGGGGAAAATCGAATATCCACAGCGAAAAAAGCCCTTGTACAGCAAAACGGCAAGCCTGTGGGCTTTATTCGTTTGCTATATAAGGGCTTGTGGAGGAAAATTTCTATTTAATCGTCGTAACGGTCGTCGTCATCATCGTCGTCATCGTAATCCACAGACAAAATTTTGCCGGTCTGGGCATGGACTTCGACTTCGGCTTCGCCGCGGCTCGTTTTCAGCTCGATTTCATAGTGAAGAACTCCGTCATCTTTATCCAGCTTTGAACGGACGACTGTACCGCCGACGCGGTCCGTCGCAATTCGGGAAGCTTGCTCGGCGCTAATCTTCGTTTTTACCGCGGAGGGGGCGGAAGGAGAGGGAGATGGAGCGGATGCGTTGCCGCCGGAGATTCGGCGATCGTCGTCCTCATCGTCATCATCTCTTTCTATTTTTAACGTTTTGCCAGTGTAAGCATCGATGTGGACATCGTATTCCCGCTGATCCTTCAGAACGTCCACATCGTAATAAACGATTCCGCGCTCCTTTTCGAGCTCCGCGCGATAGGCTTGACCGGCAGCCGCTTTCTCCGCCAATTCCTTCGCTTTATTCGCTCCGATTAATCCTTTGTCGCCACCACTTGCTGCATACCCTGTCGTTGCGGCGCCTGCGCCGATCGCGACCGTCGATAAAAGCGCGGCGGACAGCAGAAGGGTTCTTTTTTTGTTTTTCGTCATGATCGTTCTCCTCTCCGTATTTGTCGAACGCTTATAGAATAAATCCCGAAGATGAGAGGAGCAGGATAAGAACATTAGAAAACGATGAGAAAGAAATAAAGACGACATAGGAGCTACGAATCGTCGTTGCTTTCCTTGTCGTCTTCGTCGTCCCAAATCACCGACATGATCGCGCCGGATACGGCGTTCACCTGCACGTCGGCATCCCGTCCGCCTTCAACCTCGACTTCGACGAGATAATAGGCGCTTCCCGCGACCTTTCCTTTAAGCTCGACGTCTTCGGCCGTTCCTCGTACATGCGCGGCGGCGATTTTTTTAGCCTTCGCCGCTCCGATAAATGAGGATGATTTATCGTCGTCAATGCCGGCAGAACCGGAAGGCGACGGAGAGACGGATGGTGAAGGAGAAGGAGAGGAAGGCGGCTTGGGAGTCGGCGTTGGAGAGGGTTTATTGCCGCCCTCGGATGAACCTATTCTCTCCAGATATACGATTTCGCCGCTGCCGGCGTCGGCTTTGACCTGATATAGGCCTTGATCCGTTTCCAACAGCATGACGTATTGATCTTCGGCTTTAACGAGATCTTTGATTTTACCGGGATATCGGGCCAGCACCGTTTCCTGCACCGTTTCGCGGGAGATCGTCCCAGTCTTCCCGTTCCATGGCTTCCAGACCGCGCCGGCGATAACGATTCCGGCGGCCAGAACGGAGACGCAGCTTACAAGCCGGAGTGTCCGTTTATTCATGATTAACGTCACCTCCTGATAGTTTCTTCGAATCATACGATATAAAAATGAGAAATCGATGAGAGCGGAAGGGAAGTACGCGGCCGGGACTGCGGGTCGGCTATCGAGCGGAAGGGAGACGAATCGTCGCCGTTGTGCCCACGCCTTCCAGACTGTCCAGTTCAACATCGGCCCCGATCGCGTCGGCGATTTCCTTAGCCAGCGACAACCCCAGGCCAAAGCCCCCGGCTTGTCGGCTTCGCGCTTGATCGACGCGGTAGAACCGATCGAATACTTTCGGCAGGTCGTCCTTCGGGATGCCAATTCCGCGGTCGGCAATGCGGATCCATGCCGATGCGCCGCTTGAAACCACCGTTACGGCAATCGGTTCCTCGCTATACTTCCTGGCATTGTCGAGGAAGATGAAGAGAAGTTGACGGAGCAGGCTTTTGTCGCATACAACGTGGGCGGGAGTCTCAGCCTCTACGTGGACATCGCGGCGATACGCCTTATGGAAAGCATCGGCCTCTTCCGTCGCCAGATTTTCGAGATTCAAAGCTTCCGGATTCATATTCCAATGATTCCGGCTTCCGGCCAGCAGGAGCAGCTGTTCCGTCATTTCCCTCATGCGGATCGCTTCGGAATGAATGGCGTCGACGGACTCCGCGAACAAGTCGGGACGCTCCAAGCCTTTGCGCTTCAATAGATTGGCATAGCTTTCGATGACGGTGAGCGGAGTTTTCAACTCGTGAGAAGCGTTGGAGGCGAATTGCTCCTGTTTTTCGAAGTTGCTCTCAAGCAGCTCGATCATTCGGTTAAACGTCCGTCCCATCTCGGCCAGCTCGTCTTTGGCATCGTCGTTAAGCTTCAGCCGTTTGAATCGCCCGCTCTCGCGGATTTCCTTCATGGTACGGGTCATATTCACAACCGGCTGCGTGATCAAATTGCCGAGCAATCTTCCCGACACGACAACGGGGATGAGGGTAAGCGCTGTAACTACAATCAGCACGATTCGCAGTACGCTCATGTTGTCGGTTGTCTCGCGCAGGCTCCGTACAAGCTGGACGTTAACGACCGATCCGTCGTTCCAGATGACCGGCAGCGAGACCAGGGCGTACTTTTCTCCCTCGTAATCAATTGCCTGTTTGATTTTTACCGGACTATAGAAGGTATCTCGCTTGCTCAGCTCAGATTGGGTAGACGAGGTGACGGGAGGATAGCCTGCTGCGCCTGTTTGCGCGACGATTCTAAGCATGCCGTCGGCCGGTACATAGGCCCGCAGCAGATCGCGTACCGGAATTTTATCCGCATTTTGCCGAATGCCCTCGGCGATAGCCGCCGCTTCCGTCTCGGCTTTGGCGATTTCGCTGTTCACCGACATTCGATCGAATAGAAAATAAATACCTACATTCATAAGAATAAGGAGGACGGCGAACAGAAGCGAAGAATAGAGATGGATTTTGTTTTTCAGTTTCATGGCGTGTCCTTAAGCGAGTAGCCTACGCCTCGCACGGTGCGAATCAATTCCGGATCGCGTCCGTGATCGATTTTTTTCCGTACATATCGGATATAGACGTCGACGACGTTCGTTTCCCCGTAATAATCGAAGCCCCACACCGCTTCCAGAATCTGTTCGCGGCTAAGCACTTGGCGTTTGTTTTTTAGCAGGAAAACAAGCAGATCGAATTCGCGCGGCGTCAGCTCGATCGGATCGTCCCCGCGAACAACTTCCCTCGTCTTTTCGTTGATCTTAAGATCGGATGCGGTCAGCCAGTCGCTATCGGCAGAGTCGAAGTAGGCCTGGGAAGGGCGTTGTCTAAGCGAAGCGCGGATGCGGGCCAGAAGCTCCTCGATCTGAAACGGCTTGGTGATATAATCGTTCGCGCCGTAATCCAGTCCGGACACTTTGTCTTCGACCGAGCCCTTGGCGGTCAGGAGAATGACCGGAGTTTGCGCGTCATTCGCGCGGATCCGTCGAAGCAGCTCGATGCCGCTCATGCCTGGAAGCATAATGTCGAGCAGGATAAGATCCCACGTGCCTCCGCGATAAGCCTCCATCGCATCGATGCCGTTGCCGTATCTGGATACTCGGTAGCCTTCGATTTCGAGCTCGATTTCGAGCAGCCTCGATATTTTTTCCTCGTCTTCCACGACTAAGATTTTGGTTTCCATAAGGGGCCTCCTCAGGCCAAGCTTTTAATTATCATATCATGATCCGGGGCGGTTATACCGCATCTTGGCGAGGATGGTGTTTAACCTTAAAACAGAAGCCAATAGAAGGTAAATGGAGATTCGTTGACATTTTTGCCCCAACGTGGTTTAATAGACAGACGTGAGTTTTTATGTAAGGGGGTTTGATCCATGGGTCCTACATTTAAGCCAAATGTAAGCAAACGCAAAAAAGTGCACGGGTTCCGCAGCCGTATGAGCACCAAGAACGGCCGCAAGGTTCTGAAAGCTCGTCGCTTAAAAGGTCGCAAAGTATTGACGGCATAGTTAATGAAAGACCACTGCAGGTGGTCTTTTTTTCTACATGGCAGCAGATGGAGCGATTAATATGCATAGGAAGCTTCGGCTGCGAAAGAGGGAAGACTTCAATACGGTCTACCGGTACGGGAAATCGTTCGCCAATTCGCAGTTTGTGGTGTACTGGCGCAAGCGTGCCCCGAACGGAGCTTTTAGATTGGGCGTATCGGCAAGCAGCAAACTTGGCGGAGCGGTCGTCCGCAATCGGCTTAGAAGGATGATTAAGGAAATTGTTCGTCTGAACGCAGCCAAGCTTCAGGAGGATATCGACCTAGTCCTAATCGTAAGAAAGCCGGCTCTGTCGATGGCCTACAAGGAGATGGAGGGCAGCATTCTCCATGTCCTGCGGAAGGCCGGGCTGTTGAAGGGCTCCAAGCCGTTTAACGGCGGGGGCAAACCGCCGCAGTCTCAAGGAAATCGCGGAAATAAAAGAAGAGAAAGATCTGGCAAATAAAAGCGGGGGAAGCGGACAAGCCTCAGCTTTTCTTTGCCTTCTTTAATATGGTATAGTGGAACTGAATAGTTTCGGCCAGGACTGGCTGCAATCGGATTCAGCAAGGTTGAACATTTTACGGCATGCCGGCGATGAAGAGGGGAGTTTTCAGTTTTGTTGCGAAATCGCAAATGGTGGATCGTTCTCGGCGCAATCGCGCTGATGACGTTGCTCGCGGGCTGCGCGCCTACGACTGCGGCAATTACGACTAGCGAAATGGCCACGAGCGGCTCTTGGTGGACAAGGAATGTCGTGTACTGGTTCTCGCTGATGCTTGACACGTTCGCGGATTGGTTCGGCGGGGAATACGGACTTTCGATTTTGTTGCTTACCATTATAGTAAGGACGATCATCCTTCCTTTAATGATCAAACAGTATAAGAATACGAAAGCCATGCAAGCCCTTCAGCCGGAGATGCAGAAGCTTCGCGAGAAGTACAAGGAAGACCCGCGCAAGCAGCAGGAAGAGATGATGAAGCTATACCAGACGCATCAGGTCAATCCGTTGGCGGGATGCTTGCCGCTGATCGTGCAGATGCCGATCTTTATCGCGCTTTACAACTCGATTTACCAGAACGTCGAGATTCGCGACCATTCGTTTGTCGGCTTCCAGCTCGGAACGTCGCCTAGCCAGGGAGAATGGTATTACTACATTATTCCTACGATAGCTGCGATTACGACGTTGGTCCAATCGATGATGATGTCCAAGCAGCAGACGATGGCCGGACCGATGAAGGGGCTCATGTACATCTTCCCGGTTCTGATCTTCGTAATGGCGATCAACTTCCCGGTCGCATTGCCGCTGTACTGGATTTACAGCAACATCTACACGATCGTTCAGAACTATTTCATGTACGGCAAGTCTAAGAAGAATGAGCCAGCTCCCGAACCAGCACCAAAGAAAGGCAAAGGTAAAGGTAAAGGTAAGGAGGCGCGCGCAAAATGAAAAAGCTCCTGGCATCTGGGAAAACGATAGAAGATGCGGTTCGCAGCGGTCTGGCCCAGTTGGGCGTTACGGAAGACCGGGTGAATGTCAAAGTATTGGAACAGCCGAGCAAAGGATTGTTCGGGCTGATCGGAGCCAAAGAGGCAAAGGTAGAGCTGGAATTGCTGCCGGACGGCGTGGAGGAGGCTATCGCCTTTCTTCGCGAAGTGTCGGCAGCGATGGATCTGACCGTTTCCGTTGAGCGGGTGGATGAGAATGATGCAGTACGGATTAACATTACGGGTTCGGACTTGGGCATTCTGATCGGTCGTCGTGGACAAACTTTGGATTCTCTTCAATACTTGACGAACATCGTGGCTAATCGCCACTCGGACCGTCATCTTCGTATCGTGCTCGATGCCGAGCAATTTCGCGAGCGTCGCCGCCAGACTCTGGAGGCACTGTCCGAACGAATGGCGATGAAGGTCGTTCGAACGCGCAAGGAGGTCGTGCTTGAACCGATGACCTCCCAAGAGCGTAAAATTATTCATGCACGATTGCAGTCGAATCCGAACGTCAAGACTTATAGTCAGGGAGACGAGCCGAATCGTAGAATCGTGATTGCCTTAAAGCAATAGTTAGCGTCCGCGCAATGGCTTCCGCATCGTTGGGGGGTCATTGCGTTTTTTAACGGAAAGAGGGATTCTCATGAACGAGGATACAATCGCCGCGATTGCGACGGCGCTCGGCGAAGGCAGTATCGCTGTCGTTAGAGTAAGCGGGCCGGAAGCGATCAACTCGGTGGCCAAGTTATTCCGGTCCAAGCTTGATTTGCGCGAGGCGGCCTCGCACACTGTTCAGTATGGCTGGATCGCAGATCCGCAATCGGATCGTCGCGTCGATGAAGTGCTGGTGACGGTCATGAAAGGTCCGCGGTCGTTCACGGCCGAGGATGTTGTGGAAATCAGCACGCATGGCGGCATCGTTGCGGTGAAGTCGGTACTGGAGCTGGTGTTGCGACACGGGGTCAGGTTGGCGGAGCCGGGCGAGTTCACCAAACGTGCGTTTTTAAATGGGAGAATTGATCTGGCACAAGCCGAAGCGGTCATCGATCTGATTCGGTCGAAGTCGGATCGTGCTTTCCAAGTGGCGAGAAGACAGGCGGAAGGCGCAGTATCGAAAAAAATCTTTCCGCTGCGGCAACAACTGATCGAACTGATCGCTCATGTCGAAGTCAACATCGATTACCCCGAGCACGATGTTGAGGATGTCACGGCTGAACTGATTCGTTCGAATTGTCGCCAGGTTCGCGATGAAGTGAATGAGCTGCTGCAGCGATCGAACGAAGGAAAGATTTTGCGAGAGGGCATCGTGACGGCGATCGTTGGGCGACCGAATGCCGGCAAATCTTCTCTGCTGAACGCTTTGGCACGCGAGAATAAAGCGATTGTGACGGACATTCCCGGAACGACTCGGGATATTGTGGAAGAATCGGTATCGCTATCCGGGATACCGCTTAGACTGTTAGATACGGCGGGCATTCGAGAAACGGAGGATGTCGTCGAGCAGATCGGAGTGGAGAGATCGCACGGGGCCTTAAACGATGCCGATTTGATCTTGCTAGTGCTGAATCGGCACGAGGAACTGCACGAAGATGAACGGAAGCTGCTGCAGCAGCTTAAGGATCGCTCGACGATTATCGTCGTCAACAAGATCGATCTTCCGGAGAAGCTCGATGCGGCCGAGATCGAGCGCGATTATCCGCCGGAGCGCATCGTCTATCTGTCGGCGAAGGAAGGCCAAGGCATTGAACAGTTGGAGAGGGCGGTAACGGGCATGTTTTTCAGCGGGGCCGTCGAATCGGGGGATATTACGTATGTCAGCAACACACGGCATATTACGTTGCTTCATCAAACCCGGCAATCGCTGGAGGATGCCATACAAGCGACGTTCGAAGGCGTTCCGATCGACTTAATCCAGATTGACATCACCGCATCGTGGGAATTGCTCGGACAAATTCTTGGGGATGCGGCAGGGGATTCGTTGCTGGATCAAATTTTTTCTCAATTTTGTTTAGGAAAATAACATAAGCTAAGGAAAGCGAAGAGGGGTGGATATATGACTTATTCTGCGGGAGAATATGATGTAATTGTCATCGGAGCCGGACACGCGGGCAGCGAAGCTGCACTGGCTGCCGCTCGAATGGGATGCGAAACGCTGCTGCTGACGATCAATTTGGACATGGTTGCTTTTATGCCATGCAATCCTTCCATCGGCGGACCGGCGAAAGGCCATGTCGTGCGCGAGATCGATGCGCTGGGCGGAGAGATGGGACGCAATATCGACAAAACGTTTATCCAGATGAGAATGCTTAACACCGGCAAGGGGCCGGCGGTTCATGCACTGAGAGCGCAAGCCGACAAATTTCTGTACCAGCATACGATGAAGGAGACGATTGAGAAACAGCCGAATTTGACTTTGCGTCAAGGATTGGCTGAAGATTTGGTCGTCGAGGACGGAGTGTGCAAAGGCGTCATTACGAAAACCGGAGCCCATTATAAAGCGAAAGCCGTCGTCCTGACGACCGGAACGTATCTACGCGGCAAGGTCATTCTTGGAGAACTGATGTATGAGAGCGGACCGAACAATCAACAGCCTGCGGTTAAGCTGTCGGAGTCGCTGAAAAACCTTGGACTTCAATTGGTCCGGCTCAAGACAGGCACGCCTCCCAGGGTGCACAAGGATTCGATCGACTTCGACAAAACGGAAATTCAACCGGGCGATAGCAAGCCGAAATACTTTTCCCACGAAACGGAGTATATGACTCATGCCGATCAGCAGCTTCCTTGCTGGCTGACCTATACGTCGGAAGAGACGCATCAAATTATTAACGACAATCTGCATCGGGCGCCGATGTTTTCCGGATTGATTGAAGGTACGGGGCCGCGCTATTGTCCGTCTATCGAAGATAAAATCGTACGCTTCGCCGATAAGCCCAAGCATCAGATTTTCCTTGAGCCGGAAGGACGCAACACGAAGGAGTACTATGTTCAAGGATTGTCGACGAGCATGCCCGAGGACGTTCAATTGCGCATTCTTCGTTCGGTTCCCGGATTGGAGAAGGCCGAGATGATGCGGAGCGGATATGCGATTGAGTACGACGCCGTCGTTCCTACGCAGCTGTGGCCGTCGCTCGAAACGAAACTCGTAAAGGGCCTGTTTACCGCCGGCCAGATTAACGGTACTTCTGGATACGAGGAAGCGGCGGGACAAGGAATTATGGCCGGCATCAATGCCGCTCGTTCGGTTCAAGGCGCCGAACCGGTGATCATTGATCGTTCCAAGGGCTATATCGGCGTTATGATCGACGATCTCGTGACGAAGGGAACGAACGAGCCTTATCGCTTGCTGACTTCACGCGCTGAATATCGACTGTTGCTTCGCAACGATAATGCCGATCAGAGATTAACTCCGCTTGGTCATGAAATCGGATTGATCTCCAACGAGCGCTATGCGAGGTTTACGGAGAAGCAAGCGCAAATTGATGCTGAAATCGTTCGTTTGAAGGAGACGAAATTTCGTCCAGACGAAGCGGTACAGGCAATGTTGGCCGAAGTCGGCTCCGCGCCGATAAACAATTCGGTCGACGGTTTGACGCTGCTGCGACGCCCGGAAGTCACCTATGCGCATCTGGAGAAGCTTGCTCCGGCAGAGGGCGATTTGCCTGAAGACGTCAAAGAGCAAGTGGAGATTCAAATCAAGTATGCCGGCTACATCGAAAAACAGCTGCAGCAGGTTGAACGAATGGAGAAGATGGAGAAAAAGCGGATTCCCGATAATATCGATTACGATGCGATTCACGGGCTGGCTACCGAGGCGAAGCAAAAGCTGGGCAAGGTTCGACCGTTGTCGCTTGGGCAAGCCTCGCGAATTTCAGGCGTCACTCCTGCCGATCTGTCGATTCTGCTCGTTCATCTTGAACATTATAATCGCGTTACGGCGGCTGCACACAATTCATGAGAGACGCCACACAAAAGTTGTTAGCCGATCGGCTCCACCCGCTAGGCATCGAATTGACGGACCGGCAGCTGGACCAATTCGAGACCTACTATCGTTTGCTCGTGGAATGGAACGAGAAAATGAATTTAACAGGCATTACCGAGCGGGAAGCGGTATACGAAAAACATTTCTATGATTCGTTAACGTTGGCCGAGGCTGTGTCGTTCTCTAAATTGCAATCATTGGCGGACATCGGCTCGGGCGCCGGATTTCCCTCAATACCTCTGGCCATTGCGTTTCCTCATTTACGAGTGACGATAATTGACTCACTGGCCAAACGAATCAAATTTTCGGGAACAGTAGTCGACGAGCTTCAGTTAGCGCAAGTTTCTTGCCTGCATGCGAGAGCGGAAGATGCAGCCAGACAGAAAGAACATCGCGACAGCTACGATATCGTAACAGCACGTGCAGTTGCCCGTCTTGCGGTATTAAACGAATTTTGTTTGCCGTTCGTTCGTCCCGGGGGACTTTACGTAGCTATGAAGGGGACGGACATATCGGTAGAATTGGATGAAGCAAGATACAGCTTAACCAAACTTGGAGGACGACTGGTTGACGTTAAGCGTCTAACTCTTCCTACAGAAGGGGCGGATCGGCATCTGATCGTATGCGAGAAGAAAGGACCCACGCCGCCTGCCTATCCGAGAAAAGCCGGCACTCCGCTCAAAACGCCGTTGCTCAAATCTTAATTTCACAAGAAATGTTCCACGTGAAACAATCAACCCATGCAGATGCATCGGTAAAAATGTTTCACGTGGAACATTTTTACGTTTACTCGGAGATAGATTACGTGATATTCTTATAGTGTTTGCTATGCAACGGCGTCGTGAAAGTTTTTTCACAGGCAGGAAAATGGGGCGGGAATAGCGAATAAAAGAAGGTAACAGATCTATGTGCCGCAGATGTGCCGTCAGGCGTGAATTGGCGGCGCTTTTTCGTCGCTGTGGACACGTGACATATCCGTCCTATCATACTTAATGTGGTGATCCGAGAGAAATGAAAGAGCAATTTTCACGATTGCTGGGTCTGACAGACCGCGGCTCTCAAGAAGAAGTGAAGAATATATCCGTTCACGACATCGTTCCAAGTCCTTATCAGCCGCGTACGGTGTTTGACGATGAACGGATCGACGAGCTGTGCCAAACGATAAAAACTCATGGCGTCATTCAACCTATCGTCGTTCGAGTGCGCGATGGGAAGCATGAGATTATTGCCGGTGAGCGCCGTTGGCGTGCGGTAACGAAACTGGGAATGGACACAATTCCGGCCATTATTCGCGAAATCAACGATTCTCAGGCTGCTTCGGTTGCTTTAATTGAGAATTTGCAACGCGAAGGTCTGACGGCTTTGGAAGAGGCGATCGCTTATCAGAAGTTGATTGATCTTCATAGTCTGACGCAGGAAAGCTTGGCTCAGCGATTAGGCAAGAGCCAGTCGACGATTGCCAACAAGATCCGGCTGCTGCAGCTAGGAGAGACAGTGCGTCAGGCGCTGCTCGAGCGGAAAATTACCGAACGTCACGGCAGGGCGCTGCTGTCCTTGCCGGATGAAGAAATGCAGAACAAGCTGTTGAAAGAAATTATCGATAAAGAATTGAATGTTAAACAGACCGAAACCCGCATTGCATTTCTGTTAGAGGCTTCGAAACCAAAGCGTTCTAAGCGGTTCTCGTTCTCTAAAGACGTTCGGCTCGCAGTGAATACGATCCGTCAATCGGTGGATATGGTTACCGGATCAGGCATTCCGATTAATGCGGAAGAGAAGGATTGCGAGGATCACTACGAAATAACCATTAGAATTCCTAAACGTTAGTAAGAAGCGGATGCCCATGCTTCGGATTCGGCGAGAACGGCAGTATGCCGCCGCGATCGGATCGGAATGGCGGAATGCTCGCGCTTGAACGAATTGGCAGCGAGCTTCCCAAGGGCATCCGTCTTTTTGATGATTCAGAATGTACAAGTTGCGTTTCAGTCCATCTGCTGCTCGACAGAAGGCAAATTCCCGTCCATTGACGGTAATGCCGGCGTTGTTGCGTGTGCGATTCGGAGAGGCGACAATCGAGACAATCAGGATCCGAATCGTCTGCAGCTTATCTAATGCCGTCATTCTTTTAACGGCTCTGCCGTTAACGCATGGACGGTTATGAATATCGAGGTGAAAGAGGTTGTCAAAAATAATTGCGATTGCCAATCAGAAGGGCGGGGTTGGCAAAACGACGACATCGGTGAATCTGGGCGCCTGCCTGGCTTCTCTCGGCAAAAAAGTGTTGATCGTGGATATCGATCCGCAGGGCAATACGACTAGCGGGATCGGTATCAATAAAGCCGACGTGAGCTATTGTATATATGATGTGCTTATTAATGAGGTGCATCCCAAACAGGCGATCGCTGATACGGACATTCCCGATCTGAAGATTATCCCGGCCACGATTCAATTGGCCGGCGCCGAAATCGAGCTCGTGCCGACGATGTCGCGGGAAATTCGCCTTAAGAAAGCGCTGGGATTAGTGCGCAGTGAGTTTGATTATGTTCTGATCGATTGTCCGCCTTCTTTGGGAATTCTGACGATTAACTCCCTAACGGCGGCTGATTCCGTATTGATCCCGATTCAGTGCGAATATTACGCATTGGAAGGGTTGAGTCAGCTGCTTAACTCGATCCGGCTAGTACAGAAGCACCTGAATACGTCGCTGCAAATCGAGGGCGTCCTGTTGACGATGTTCGACGCTCGTACGAACCTGGGTATCCAGGTTATCGAAGAGGTCAAAAAGTATTTTCAACAGAAGGTTTATCAAACGGTTATCCCTCGGAATGTCAGACTGAGCGAAGCGCCATCTCACGGACAATCGATCATTACGTATGATCCGAAATCCAAGGGCGCGGAAGTGTATCTCGAGTTGGCGAAGGAAGTGATCTCCTATGAGCAAGCGGCTAGGTAAGGGACTAGATGCGTTAATTACCTCCCTGTCGATCAAGGAAGACGATAAAATCGTTGAAATTCCGTTGAGTCAGCTTAGAGCCAATCCGTATCAGCCTCGTAAGACGTTCGACGAGGAAGCAATTAAGGATTTGGCCGAGTCGATTCGCGAGCATGGCGTCATCCAACCGATTGTTGTCCGTCAGGCATTGAAGGGCTACGAAATTATCGCGGGCGAGAGAAGATTCAGAGCTTCCCAGCTTCTCGGTAATGCGACGATTCCGGCAGTTGTTCGCACTTACAACGATCAACAGGTTATGGAAATTGCGCTGATCGAGAACGTTCAGCGGGAGGATCTTAATTCCATAGAGGTTGCTGTTGCCTATCAAGCGATTATGAATCAATTTAAGTTAACGCAAGAGGAGCTTTCTCTGAAAGTAGGGAAGTCTCGATCTCATATCGCAAACTTCTTGCGGCTGTTGTCGCTTCCGGAAGAAATCAAGGAATATGTTTCACGTGGAACATTGTCCATGGGTCATGCCAGAGCGCTGGCAGGTATTAAAGACGACAATTTGAGGCGTCAATTGGCCAAGCAGACGGTCACTGCGGAATGGAGCGTGCGCGAACTGGAAGAGGCGGTTCAAAACGCCGATTCCAAGAAAGCGAACGTGAAACCGAAAGCAAAGGTCAAAAAACGCGATCCTTATATAGAAGAGATTGAAGAGACTCTGCGAGAGAAGTTTCAAACGACCGTTCGAATCAAACCGAATAAAGACAACGGACGAATCGAACTCTCGTATTTCGGCAAAACCGATTTGGAGCGTCTGCTGGAGTTGCTGAAGGCAATGGCCTAACAGAGATAGATAAGAGTAGCATACCCAAGTTGTAATCTTCCAACGGAAGGATTAAACTAAGGTGTGCTATTGTTGTGTAAGGGACGGTGACTGCGATGAACGAGCAAAAAACGTTGATCTATATGGATAATGCGGCGACTAGCTGGCCTAAGCCTCCGGGAGTCGTCGAAGCGATCGAACGGAACGTGCGGGAAAATGCGGCGAACCCGGGTAGAGGAAGCCATGTAATGGCCGTTAAAGCAAGCAGGGTGCTATTCGATGCACGCAAGCGGCTGGCCCGACTGTTCGCAATCGGCAATCCGAACGATATTGCCTTTGCGCTCAATACGACTCATGCGCTGAATCTGGCGATTCAAGGCTATCTTAAACCGGGCGATCATGTTATCGCCACGTCCCTTGAGCATAACTCGGTCAGACGGCCCATCGAGGCCATGAAGCGGCGATTTGGCATTCATGCCACTTTCATCGCCGCGGACGAATGGGGACGTCTGAACGTCAAGGATGTAGAAGATGCCATCACGCCGTCAACCAAGTTGATTGCCGCATCGCACAGCTCGAATCTCCTTGGCTCAATTGCTCCGATTGCGGAACTGGGGGAGTTGGCAAAGATGCGAGGGGTGAAGCTTCTTGTAGATGCCGCTCAGAGCGCCGGAGTGCTGTCTATAGACGTCGAAGCGATGGGGATCGATCTTCTGGCCTTTCCCGGACATAAGGGGCTTCTCGGCCCGCAAGGGACCGGAGGCTTGTACATTCATCCGGAGCTAGATCTTGAGCCTCTGATGCATGGAGGGACAGGCAGTAAGTCGGAAGCGCCGGAGCAACCGATGATCCGTCCCGACCGCTATGAGGCGGGAACGCAAAACACGCCCGGTATTGCCGGGCTTTCCGAAGGCGTTCAGTTTGTGCTGCGAGAGACGACGAAAGCCATTCACGACAAGGAACGCGATTTGACTTTTCAACTGATGGAGGGACTGCTGGCGATTGAGGGAGTTCGTATTCTAGGGCCGAAAGTCGGAGTTGAGAGAACGGCGATCGTCTCCTTTGTCGCAGAAGGGATGGATCCGTCCGAAATGGCGTTCCTGCTTGATCGGCAATTCGGGATCGCGGTAAGAGCAGGTTTCCACTGTACGCCGCTCGGTCACGAGACCGCCGGAACCTACGAGACGGGCGCCGTGCGCGCAAGTCCCGGATATTTTACGGAGAAATCGGATATCGTATCTCTGGTAGATGCCGTTAAGGAAATTACCAATACGATGCGTAAAAGAAATTGAGATATAAACGTTGGGGGAATCAGCAAGAATGGAAGGCTGGAACGATCAATTAACCGTTATTGTTGCGGGTGTCATAGGCGTACTACTGGTCGTCTCGTTCATATGGCTTGGCGTATTGTCGAGCAAGTTGAGCAAACTTAAGAAAGCGCATGGCCTCTTGATGGGGGATACGGGCGTAACGAATATGGAGGACGTCATGCGCGTCATCCATGAACGGATGTCTGAGCTTAGCGGCAAACAAGCCGAACAAGCCCGGACGATGGAACAGCACGAAGGACGCCTCTCGTCTTTGAAGGGGCGAGTCGGCGTCCATCGGTTTAACGCGTTTTCGGATTCGGGAAGCGATCTGAGCTTCTCCGTCGCATTCATTAATGAAGCGCAGGACGGTGTCATCATTACCGGAATCCATGGCCGCGAGCAAACTTTCCTTTACGCTAAACCGATCGATAAAGGGCAATCCGCGTACATGCTGTCCCCGGAAGAAAAGACGGCAATCAGTCTGGCCATGCAGAAGGGATAACCGGTTTGCTGCGGATGCTATGTACGGCGTTTAACAAGCTTTGCGCAATAATTTCCGACATCTTCACGACCAGATTCAGACGAGTGTTCTGCAGCACGAAATATTCCATGAAGCCGCCGACATTCACAATTCCCGTCATATGAATGTCTCCGACGGGAGGCAGCTCCTTGTTCACCCCGGCTCCGGGTCTGACCGGTCCTGAGCCGATCTGAATACAGCCGACGCTGGCAACTTGTCCGAGGCAGGCGTCAACGGCGATGACGAACGGCTGACGCGAGATTCTCATAATTTTGAGCAGCGTCTCGCTGAGGTTCATCGCATGTACCGGTTCGTCGAGAGTTCCGTAAAGATCGAATAATGGACTGTATTCGCGAGCGAGAGCGGTGCCGACGAGAGGCCCTAACGAGTCGCCCGTAGAGCGGTCGGTTCCGACGCAGACGATGACGATCCGGCGATCGGGAGACAGGCCTTCCAAGTAATACTCGAGCTGCTGGGACAATCTTTGCAATACGGATGGATCGTTAAAAGGAATCTTTAAAGAGAGCGCCGCCGATTCCGGTGCGGGACTCGAGTGTTTCTCCCAAGCGCCGTTCATTCGTCCGATTCGCCTCCTACCCTAGTATGCTACTAGTATATGGACGAATTCGCGCATTTATACTTGGACGCAGGAGGTTTGTACGATGGACTTTTTCTTGCTGGCATTCGATTCCACGCAGCAAGCGCTGCGGGCCGAGATGCTGCTTGAATACGCGGATATCGAGATCGATCTTTGTCCCACGCCCAAGGAGATTACGGCTGGCTGCGCATTATCTATCGAATTTCCCGCCGCCGATCTGGAGACGGTTCGACGGATCATCGAATCGGAGAAAGTCGAGATAAGAGGTTTGTTCGAGAGAACGCAGGACGGATACGAACAGATTCAATGAGAGAGGGAGAGATAGAGCTATGAAACCTTTCTTCGCATCGGGGCAGACGGAGTCCGCAGAGAATCTGTGGGAGCAGTTTGTCAGAGAGATGAGCGAATTTCTGCAGGACACGGAAATGTGGAAGGACGTATCCTTCCTGGTCTTGCGAATTGTACTGATCTGCGTCATCAGCCGTCTCGCGTTGGCCGTTCTTAATCGGATAATCGACCATGCGACGAACGAGAAGAAATCCAGAAGGCTGAAGCTTCGAACAAGACGCGTTCAGACATTAGGCCGTCTGCTGAAAAACACAGCCTCTTATCTCATTAATTTCATTACGATTTTGCTTGTATTGGGAGAGTTCAATATTCAGATCGCTCCGCTTCTGGCCGGCGCGGGGGTGATCGGATTGGCGATCGGCTTCGGAGCGCAAAGTCTGGTCAAGGATGTCATCACCGGGTTCTTCATCATTTTTGAGGATCAGTTTGCGGTAGGCGATGAGATTCAGACCGGCTCGTTCAAAGGAAGCGTCGAATTGATCGGACTACGCTCGACTCGCATCCGCAGCTGGACGGGTGAGGTTCACATCATCCCGAACGGCTCGATTAACCAGGTGACGAACTTTTCCGTAAATCCGCAGCTTGCCGTCATCGATATTACCGTTTCCTCCGATTATACGATTGAGGAAATGATGGCGTTGATGCGTCAGGTTCTGCATCAGATCAACGATCTGAATTTGACGGCAGCGCCCGAGGTGCTGGGAGTGCAGACGCTTTCTCCGAGTCAGATGACGATACGAATTACCGCCAAGTGCAGGCCGAATACGGTCGGCGAGGTTACGCGTCTGGTCAATACGGAAGTGAAGAAGGCGCTGGAGGCCAAGCAGGCGTCGGTCATCGATTAATCGCGCAGTGTAGTCGCAACAAGCTGCAGGCAGGAAAATCGGGGAGGGTATCGAAATGGAGAAAAAAAACTTCGAGCTTGGCGACGTCGTGATGATGAAGAAGCCGCACCCATGCGGAGCCAACGAGATGGAAATCATTCGGATGGGCATGGACATTCGCATCAAATGCGTCAAGTGCAAGCATAGCATTCTGCTCCCTCGCGCGAAGTTCGAGAAGAGCCTGAAGAAGGTTCTGAGACCTGCTGGAGGAGCTGAAATAGGAGAGACAGAGGGATAGGCTGCGGCCCCCAAAATGGATACACAATCCAGTTGCAAGCTCGATTAAAATATGATATGATTTTCCTTGCTGCGGAGAGGTACCCAAGTGGTCCAAGGGGGTTGACTCGAAATCATCTAGGCGTCGCAAGGCGTGCGTGGGTTCGAATCCCACCCTCTCCGCCATAAACAAAAAATGAGTCGATCCCTGAGAAGGGATCGTTTTTTGTTTGTGGCGAAGTGGGATGAGAACGGGCCGTTAAGCGAACATGCCATAAGGCATGTTCGTAGGCCCCGGCGTGATAGTCGCTAATGGTTGTGACTTACGAATTGTACGGTAGCAACAGCGACGGAGCGAATCCCACCCTCTCCGCCATAAACAAAAAATGAGTCGATCCCTGAGAAGGGATCGTTTTTTGTTTGTGGCGAAGTGGGATGAGAACGGGCCGATCTGACAGGGTTTAACTGGACGAAGGTGCCGACCTCCCTCATCGAGATGGGCTTTATGACGAATAAGGATGAAGACAAACGGATGAACGATCCCGAGTATCAGGACGCCATTGTTAAAGGGATTAAACAGGGCCTCGATCAACGCTTTAAAATAACGAAGAACCCTTAATCAAGGGCTCTTCGGGCGACGGTTAATGAGTTGCTTTGAGACGTAACCAATGTTGCTGAGTTCGACTCAGCTCTTCGGTGACCGGATGTCTGAAATCGATGTGTTGCAGACTGTGTCTTTAGCACAACGCCTCGCTTCCGTTACCTACTCCGATGGGACGTAATCTCTTGCGGTTGTTGCCCGAATTCGTTCAACGGAACCACACCTCTCGTTTGCCGTCGCCGAAATATAGAATACCCGGTTTGTATTCGCCTTATGCATTCGACGATGCATTATCGCTGGCGCTTTACTTTTTTCCACTTGCGGTTATGGTTGGTCGTCTCCGGGAATTTCTCCCCTTTGTGCAGATGCACGTGCTGAGGGTTGTTAATTCCCATATGAAAGGAGTCCTCGCCGACTTCCATGTACTCCCCGTCGTTCGGAGCGTGTTGTCCGGGTTCGAATTGCGTTTGCTCGCCCATAGCGTTCACCCCCTGTCGTAGGGATTAGTGTAGCGCGAATTTCCTTGCGATATTCGGCCCATTGTGATAAAGTATTCAGGTATGCTGTAGATTGCATACTCCTTGCTTCCCAGCCGGTAGCCAAGCTGTCGGTCTGACAAGTGGGAGGCCAAAAGACCTTAAGGAGGTGAACGGAAGATGCGCAACTATGAGTTGATGTACATCATCCGTCCGGACGTGGAACAAGAAACCGTTCAAGCTGTCACGGAGAAATTCCAGGGCATCATCGGGAACGGCGGAGAGATCGTTAAGCACGACTTGATGGGTAAACGTCGTCTTGCTTACGAGATCAACAAGCACCGCGAAGGGACGTATGTGCTGGTTCATTTCAAGGGAACGTCGGAAATCGTGACGGAACTTGAGCGCGTTCTGAAGATTACGGACGAAATTATTCGTCACATGGTCGTCAGAGAGCAAACTGCGTAAACCGCACAACACCGGGCGGACAACCGCCGTGAGATTTACAATGCCATGTCAAGTGGAGGGAAACCGCGATGCTGAACCGAGTCATTCTCATAGGACGCCTGACCAAGGACCCTGAACTGCGCTACACGCCTGCAGGAGTAGCCGTTACCCAATTTACGCTGGCGGTAGACCGTTCGTTCTCCGGCAATCGGGAAGAACGAGAAGCGGATTTTATTCCAGTCGTTACTTGGAGACAGCTTGCCGAGACGTGCGCCAATTACCTTCGCAAAGGTCGTCTGGCCGCAGTGGAAGGCCGCATTCAAGTGCGCAACTACGAGAATAACGAAGGTCGACGCGTCTATGTGACGGAAGTGATCGCCGACAACGTTCGATTCCTGGAATCGCCTAACCGCGAAGGCGGCGGCGGACAAGGAAGAGACGATGCTTACGGCAGCGCTCCGGCACCAAGCGCAGGAGGCGGATACGGCGGCGGTAGTAATCGCAGCAATGCCGGATCGCAGCGCAGCAGCGGCAACAATAACGATCCCTTCGCCGATGACGGGCGACCGATAGACATATCGGACGATGATCTGCCATTTTAACTGGAAAGGACGGAGAACAAATGAGCGAACAACAAGCACAGCCACAAGCACGTGAAGAGCGCCCAGCGCAAGGTGGCCGTCCAGGCGGCGACCGCGAGCAACGCGAGCCTCGCAAGTTCCGCCGCGGCGGACGCAACAAGCGTAAGAAGGTTTGCTACTTCACCGTAAATAAAATCACTTACGTCGACTACAAAGAGCTGGATCTTCTTCGCAAGTTCATCAGCGAGCGCGGCAAAATCTTGCCACGCCGCGTGACGGGCACGAAAGCGAAATACCAGCGCATGTTGACTGTAGCGATCAAGCGCGCTCGTCAAATGGCTCTTCTGCCATACACGACGGAGTAGGCTAGCGCTTAAAAAGAGACATCCCGGATGTAAGTCCGGGATGTCTCTTTTGCATAGAGGGTACGGTCGATGAACGAAGCGAAGTCGATGTCAGACGGCTGGCGAGAAAGGATCGCGAAATACTGGAAAATTTCTTTAGGGTGATAATTGAGGACACTTTTGAACAGGAAGGCTTCGGGCACTTGATGGAAGATATAGAACAGGAAATTGCGACTAAAAAACCGTCACGATGGCTTGACGGTTTTTGCTTTGGTCATTCTACCTAGAATTCCGAATATGAAGTCCAATAATTAATGAAATGGGGTTCATGTTACGCTAGATCAGGAATCGATCGTTTAAATCTTAAGGAGGGCTGTATAATGGGAAAATGGAAAAGAATCATGTGCCGGGTAACCGTTCTGACGATTCTGGCATGCATGGCTTGCGCTCTGGGAGCGATGCCGCCGAAGGCTAAGGCTTCGGCGTATTTTACAGAAGACTTCGGAGGAATTCTGACCGGGTGGATGACCTTTCAAGGGAACTGGTCCGTCGCTAACGGAGCGTATGTCTTGAACGGAAACGGGACCGACCGGGCAAAATCGTTAAGAAATATGACAACGCTTACAACCGGTTCGTATGCGGTAGAAGCGGATGTCACTTTACTCTCGACGGGAGAAGCCGCTTTGTTGTTAAACGCCAATTACCCCGACATCGGAGCGAACAATCTGTTGGGGTACGGGATCGGCATCGATACGGCGACGGACGAGGTCTGGATTGGGCGGTTCGACGACAAAGCCGCGTTTACAAAGTTGGCCGCGGCCAAAGCGGTGCTTAATATCAATACGGCATACAAGATCAGAGTCGAGCTGCAGGACGGGGATATTAAAGCCTACGTGGACGATGTTCTCTTCCTGCACGTGTATGACAGCATGTTCATGAATCCGGGGATGATCGGCTTTCGGGGAGGTAACGGAAACGACGTCGCTTTCGACAACCTAGTGGTCGAACCGCTCGCGGTCGTGAACACGCAATCGGTCCTGGCCGGATCGGCTATCGTTGCGGGAAATACGTACAAAATCCGTTCGGATGCCGCCGGTAAACTGTTGGAAGTCGCCCCGGACGGGACGACGATCGACATCTACGAGGATTTGCAGGATACTTCCCAATACTGGAGAATCGAGCCGGACGGCAACGGGTACTTCTTTATTCGTTCCTCTGGCTTCTCCGGCAGTTGCCTTGTCGTATCGGGACAACCGAACGGCTCGCAAAAACTAGGCGCGTACCTGAAACTGGCGTCGTGCGGGACGGCCGCGGCGGCTCCGGACGTTCAACGGTGGTCGTTCGTCCCAATCTCGAACGGATATTTCAAGCTGCAATCGAAAGCCAGCGGTTTCGTAGCGACACTGGAAAACGGCTTAACGACCGGCGGAACGAAGGTTCATCAATGGGACGGTAGCTCTCCCGGTCCCCACCAAGGCTGGCGGTTGGAGCTTGGACAAGATCAGCAGGCCCAAGCGCTGGCGGCCGCTTCCGGGAGCTACAAGCTGATGCCCGTGAACGACGGGGACGGCCGGTACGGTATAGCGATCTATGAACAGGACGGAGAAAAGAGACCGTTCGGCCAACAGCGTCCGCTTACGGTTCAGATACGGGAGACGAGCGGGGAATTACGCGAATACAAAGCTAGCTATAACCAGATTTCGAGCAACGGTCAAGGCGGATGGGTGGGAACCGGAACGATCTCGACGGATCGGGGGTCGGAGTTCGCCTTTACAGACGAGTATTCCCCGTATGACGGCACGGGAGCGTTCCGCCTGCAACGTCAGGTTAGCGTAGTGACGGCGCAGGCCGGCGACGATGGCTTCGGCACGGTCTTCGGCCTCTATCCGAGCGCATCGCGGCAAGCGAGAAATTTCCTGAACTACGAATATTTCGCGCCGGCGAATTGGTATCAGCAGAACGGCTACAACCCGGGAACGGGCCAAACCGACTTCGTGGATTCGCCAGCAATCGCCAGCGATTTCTCGGACAACTATTTCTGGATCCGCGAGATGAGGCTGCCGCTTCCGATGTTCATGATCCGCAACAATACGACGCATTCGGTACTAGCGATGCTTCATCTGGGAGCGACGCAACTCGAGGATTCGCCCGAGAACGAGTTGGACGCGGGGGCGAAGACGACGGATGCTTTCGGTCGCACGACGCATTGGAAGGTCGGCAACGAATATCGGTTCGGCTCTCTTGGCGTGCATAAGGCGCCGCAGCCGACGCTCGACTTCGTCTACCCCGGATCGGAAGGGGAGAAGACGTACGTCCAGCAAAACGGCAACCCGAATCGTTGGTCGCGCAAGAGCCAGCCTGTCACGCTAGGAGCTTCGCAATCATACGAGCTCATGCTCAAGGTCCAGAAGTCGAATAACTACGAGGAAGCGATGTCCGGCACGTATCGCTATTTCTACGACATCTATAATCCTCAGACGAATCCATTGGACGCGGAAGCGATTTACGATAACGCGATCGAGACGATCGATTCCCATATGCAGCCTTTCGGTCCGCAGAACGTCATGGGCATGCCGTTCAAGGCCAACGTCTATACGGGCTTCTACGATACGGACGGCAGCGACGGGGTACACGACCTGCATATGCAATCCGGATTCGTCGGGCAAGTGCTCCCCGCCTCCTATCAATTGCTGAGGAATGGACTTCGAGCCAATGTGCCGGGCCAATATGCGAAAGGGGAAGCCTCCCTCGATTGGTGGGCGCTGAACGCGCCAATCAATTCGACGAATGCGAGCCAGACGAATACTTACGGCTTAGTCCGAACGGATTACGACATGATCGGCAATGGATGGTTCCCTGTTCCGATCTTCTTGCGAACCGCGATGGACGGCATGGAAGGGGTTCTCGACGCTTACGAGATGGCACTGTCCCATGGGCACTCGAAACCGGGATGGCTGGCATTCGCCCGGCGCTTCGGGGACTGGCTCGTCAACAATCAGAATTCTGACGGCAGCTTCTATAGAGCTTACGACCTTTCCGGCAACCCTGCCAGTTTAAGCAAGTTTAATACGACCGTCCCGATTCGGTACTTGGCGAGGCTGTACGAGGCGACGGGCGACGTAAAGTATAAGACGGCCGCGCTGGCTGCCGGCGAGCTTTCCCGCACGGTTCTGTTCCCCTTCGGCACCTATGTCGGAGGTACGGCGGATTATCTGCATCAAGTCATCTACGACAAGGAGGCCGGGGCCATCGCGTTATACGGATATTTGGCTCTGTTTGATATCACGCAAGATTCCAAATGGCTGACGGCGGCGAAGTCGGCGGCCGATTATACGGAAACTTGGACCTTCGCGTATCCGTTTCAGGTCAACCCCTACATACCGACCGATCCGAACGCGCAAGATCCGGGGAGCACGAATCCTTTCAATCCGGATCCGGCCTATCATTATACTTCGGACCTTGTCGGTCTCAGCTTGGTGAAGACGGGTCTGTCCTACGTGGACGTCTATTCCGCTTACTTGTCGGAACCGTTTTACCGGTTATACCTGTTCACGAACGATCCCCATTACCTTCAGCAAGCGAAGCTCTATCAACATAACGCGAATCAGACTTCCGATTGGTTAGGCAAAAACGGTCTGGCGCAAAAAGGGCTGGTGCGGGAAGGAATAGGCGCGGATTTTCTGGAGGCGGCGTTTAACCCTTATTGGTTGCCGTGGGTATCCGTGGCCCAAACTGATCCGCTGTCCAAGCTTGAGGATCGGTTTGGCAGCATGGATATCGATACGATCGAGCAGCTGCCGCTATCCGTACGACAACAGCTGAATCAGTAATTTCGTCTCCGCAGGAGCTTGCTCTTGCGGAGTTTTTATTTGTAGTCACGACATGAAATCCATGCAATAGAAACCTAGAATCCATGAAATGTTTTTCGATGGCGCCGGCCCTAAGATAAACATAGAGAACCGGTCAGACACAAGGAGAGGATGTAAAGCATGGCTGACGAGTTGAAAGCGAAGATGACCATCGAACGGGATTTTACCGTGGCGAGCGTCGATCCTCGCATTTATGGATCTTTCGTCGAGCATATCGGAAGAGCCGTGTACGGGGGCATCTACGAACCTACTCATCCGACGGCGGACGCGCAGGGTTTTCGGCAAGACGTGGCGGACTTGGTACGGGAGCTTCAAGTGCCGATCGTCCGCTACCCGGGCGGGAACTTTGTCTCGGGTTATCGATGGGAGGACGGCGTCGGTCCTCGCGATCAACGGCCGGCAAGACTGGATCTGGCCTGGCGAACGACGGAACCGAACGAGATCGGGACCAACGAGTTCATGCAATGGTGCCGTCAAGTCGGCGCGGAGGCGATGATGGCGGTCAATCTAGGCACGCGCGGAATCGAGGACGCCTGCAATCTGATGGAGTATTGCAATCATTCGGAAGGGTCTTATTGGAGCGATCTGCGCAGGGAGCACGGCTACCGGGATCCGCATCGAATCCAAACCTGGTGCCTCGGCAACGAGATGGACGGCGCTTGGCAGGTCGGGTACAAAACGGCCGAGGAGTACGGCCGAATCGCCGCCGAAACGGGGAAAGCGATGAGACTCGTCGATCCGAGTATCGAACTGGTCGCCTGCGGCAGCTCCCATTCGGCGATGCCGACATTCCCGCAATGGGAAGCGACGACCCTGGAGCATACGTACGATGTCGTCGACTACATTTCCTTGCACCAATATTACGGAAATCCGAAAAAAGACACGGCCAATTTCCTCGCTTCGACGCTGGACATGGATCGATTTATTAGGAGCGTCGTCTCGACTTGCGACTATATGAAAGCTAAGAAGCGGAGCAAGAAAACGATCCATCTCAGCTTCGACGAGTGGAACGTCTGGTTCCATACGCTGGAGACCGACAAGGCGATCGCGCCGTGGTCCGTCGCCCCGCCGATCGTGGAGGACCGGTATACGTTCGAAGACGCCTTGGTCGTGGGAAGCATGCTGATTACGCTCCTGAAGCACGCGGATCGGGTGAAAATCGCTTGCTTGGCCCAACTGGTGAACGTGATCGCGCCAATTATGACCGAAACCGGGGGCAAGTCATGGAAACAAACGATTTTCTATCCATTCCTTCACGCCTCGGTCTACGGCAGGGGCATCGTGCTGCAGCCGATTGTCGCCTCTCCTAAATACGACAGCGCGGATTATACGGACGTGCCCTACTTGGACGCGGTGGCCGTGTACCAGCCGGAGACGAAGGAAGTGACGGTCTTCGCCGTCAACCGCCATCTGGACAGTCCGCTTAGGCTGGAATGTGATCTTCGCGGCTTCGGGCAGATTCGCGTGATCGAACATCTCGTGCTCGCCCATGACAACTTGCAAGCGAAGAATACCCGCGAGGAAGAGCCCGTTCGGCCAACGCGGGGACAGGGGGCGCAAGCGCAAGACGGGAAGCTCGCCGCGAGCTTGCCGAAGGCATCCTGGAACGTCATTCGATTGGAGGCAACGGAGTAATGGCTTTGGATCTGAAATTAGGCATCAATCTGGGGTTCGCCAACAACAAATACCCCGAGCCGCATGTCTGGACGAGAATCGTCGCGGAGGAATTCGGACTCAAAAACGTACAATTTGTCGCGGACATCCTGAACGTCTTTCTCCCCGACGAGATCATCGAGAGGCAAGTCGAGCTGATCGTGGAAAATACGCAGAAATACGGGTTGAGCATTACGAGCACGTTCTTGAGCTCCTTCACCCGCGTCAACCATTTCATGCATCCCGATCCCGAGCAGCGCAAGGCATGGCTGGCTTGGTTCAAGAAATTCGCCGACATCTCCGCGAGAATGGGCGCCAAGATGACCGGCGGGCATCCGGGCATCCTGACGTTTAACGATTACGATAACCCGGCAAGGCGCGAGGAGATCACCTCGGAGGGGATCAAGCATTGGCAGGAACTCAGCTGGCATTGTCGCGAGCTCGGGATGGATTGCATGATCTTCGAACCGATGTCGATCCCTCGCGAGTACGCGAACACGGTCGAGGAGACGAAGGAACTGCTCGCGAGGCTGAACGACGGAGCGGGATTGCCGTTTAAGCTCTGTCTCGATCCGGGCCATGCCCCGCATCCGAACGACAGGGATCCATACCGCTGGATACGCGAACTGGGAAGTGTGTCTCCGATAGTGCACATCCAGCAGACGGAAGCCGGCCATAGCCGGCATTGGCCGTTCACGAAAGCTTACAACGAAGTCGGCATCATTCATGCGGACAAAGTGATCGAAGCGCTGGAACAATCGGGCGCCGAGGAAGCGGAATTGGTGTTTGAAATCTATCATCGCGAAGCGTGGTCTTCGGAATTCTCCATCATTCAAGATCACCGGGAATCGGTCGAGTATTGGCGGGAATACGTGAAGCAATAGCGATGGGAGTAACGGCGCAAGCCCGCAAGGAGGCAGACAAATGGCAACGAATGCGAATCCGGCCGCGGCAAAACAACCGATCATCGCGGTATGCGGACACATCGCGGTAGATATTATTCCGGCATTCCCGAGCGCTGGGAAGGTATCGATCGGCACGCTTCTCTCGCCGGGCAATCTGGTCGAAGTAGGGAGCGCCGCGATCGCGACGGGCGGAGCGGTGTCCAACACCGGCGTCGCGTTGCACCGGCTGGGAGCGCAAGTCGCGTTAATCGGCAAGGTCGGCGACGACGTCTTCGGCGAGATGACGGTGCGCACGCTGGATCGGATCGATCCGGCTCTAGCCTCCCGCTTGATCCGCGCGCGAGGAGAAGCAAGCTCGTACACCCTGGTGATCAGTCCTCCCGAGACGGACCGGATTTTCCTGCATTGTCCGGGAGTGAACGATACCTTCTCCGACGAGGATGTTCCTTACGGGGATCTCCGCGACTTCGGGCACTTTCACTTCGGCTACCCGCCTCTCATGAAACGGATGATCGAAGAGGGGGGCGTTCGGCTGGAGAGGATGCTGAGCCGGATCAAAGGAATGGGCATCTCGACTTCACTGGACATGGCGCTGCCGGGCGCGGGTACAGGCGCTTACGAGTTGGACTGGCCTCGTATCCTCGAGAAGGCACTGCCCCATGTGGATCTGTTCATGCCCAGCTTGGAAGAAGCGCTGCTCATGGCGGATAAGCCTGTCTATGAAGATCTGTTGCGAAGCTTCGGCAAGGAGGAACTGTGCGGGAAAGCACCAGTCGAGACGATCAGAAGCTTGGCGGAACGCCTCCTCGGCTACGGCTGCGGGATGGTCGTTTTGAAGCTCGGCAGCTCCGGCTTATACGTTCGATCGGCGGAACGGGAGCTGTGGGCGCCTTGCTTCCGGGCCGAAGTCGTCGGGACGACCGGAGCGGGGGATAGCACGATCGCGGGCTTCCTCTACGGCACGCGCAACGGGTTGCCGCTCGAGCGGACGATGACGGCGGCAGTTGCTGTAGGCGCGTTCAGCGTAGAAGCGGCGGATGCGACAGAGGGAATCGCCGCTTGGGACGACATCTGGAGCAGAGTCGAGAGCGGCTGGGAAAGACTTTCCGTTCCCCAAAATCTGGAGGACTGGGAATGGAACGAAGAGGACCGCATATGGCATGGACCGGCGGAACGCCGATTCGAATAGATCAACACACGGAGGGCGGCAAACATGATTCAACAACAAGCTAAACGGAAAACGACGCTGGGCGTCATCATCGGCAACCGGGGATTTTTCCCCGGTCATCTCAGCCAAAGCGGCCGTGCCGAGATTCTACGTATCCTGGCGGAAGAAGGGCTGGACGCCGTGATTCTGGAAGAGTCGGACACGGAACACGGTGCCGTCATGACCCTGGAGGAAGCGCATAAATGCGCCGGGTTGTTCAAAGCCAATCGCGACCGGATAGACGGCATCCTCGTTTCCTTGCCGAATTTCGGGGACGAGAAGGGGATCGTCAACGCGTTAAGGTTCTCGGAGATTAACGTCCCCGTCCTCGTACATGCTTTTAACGACGACGTTCAGGCGATGGGCATCCAGCATCGCCGAGACAGCTTCTGCGGGAAAATGTCGGTCTGCAACAACCTCAGGCAGTATGGAATTCCGTTCACGCTGACGGAGAAGCACACGGTCGATCCCGACAGCGAGAGCTTCCGAAGCGATCTGAGGAAGTTCGCGGGAACGTGCCGCGTCGTGAAGTCGCTCAAGAGCGCCAGACTGGGATCGATCGGCGCGCGTCCGGCGTCCTTCAACACGGTTCGTTACAGCGAGAAACTATTGGAGCGTTCGGGCATCAGCATCGAGACGCTGGATCTGTCCGAAGTGTTCGGCCGGGCCGGCAAGAAGAAGGAATCGGACGCGGCCGTCAAGCGCAAGCTGGAGGAAATCGCGGCTTACGTGAACACGAAAGGCTTCCCGCACGACAACCTGGTTCGAATGGCGACGCTCGGAGTCGTCATCGAAGAGTGGATGGCGGAGAACGAGTTGGCCGGTACGGCCATCCAGTGCTGGACTTCGATGGAGGAATATTTCGGCGTCGTGCCTTGCACGATCATGAGCATGCTGAGCAGCCAGCTCATTCCGAGCGCTTGCGAGGTCGACATCACCGGACTCGTGTCCATGTACGCTCTGCAGCAGGCTTCCGGCAAGCCGAGCGCTCTGCTGGATTGGAACAACAACTATGGGGACGACCCGGACAAGGGCGTCGTCTTCCACTGCAGCAACTTGCCCAAGGAAATGTTCGAAGAGATTCGCATGGACTATCACGAGATTCTATCGGGAACCGTCGGCAAGGAAAGGACGCTCGGAACGATTCAAGGGAGGATCAGACCGAGCGCGTTCACGTACTGCGGAATCGCGACGGACGACGTCAATGGGGAGATTATCTCTTATGTCGGTGAAGCCGCCTTTACGAAGGATCCGTTGAAGACGTTCGGCGGTTACGGCGTCATCCAGGTGCCGCGGTTCCAGAAGCTGCTTCGTTACTTGTGCGAGAGCGGCTTCGAGCATCACGTCGCGTCCACGATGTCCACCGTAGCCGAATCCGCCGAAGAGGCGTTCGGCAAGTACAAGGGCTGGCGCACGTACAGGCACGGGGCGGAGTAAAGAATGAGCGCGCCGACGGTCGCGAAGGCGACCCGCCTACCGAAGCCAGCCGCCAAAGCCGGAAGCAGACGCGTGAAAGCGTCGTTGCTAGCGATGACGCTGCCGTTCTTCGCTCTGGTTGTTTTGTTTAACTACGTCCCGTTGGTGGGATGGGGGATCGTGTTTTTCGACTATTTTCCCGGCAAGAGCCTGCTGGATCATGATCCGGTCGGCTGGAAGCATTTTATCCGCATGGCCACCGACGAGACGTTCCTCCGGGCGCTGCGCAATACGCTCGTGCTCAGCTTCCTGGGGTTGATCGTCGCTCCGGCCCCGATGATTCTAGCGTTGCTGTTGAACGAAGTGAAATCGCTTCCGTTCCGAAAGTTCGTGCAGACGCTGACTTCGTTTCCCAATTTCATTTCCTGGATTGTCGTGTTTTACGTCTTCTTCAGCTTTTTTTCCGTGGACGACGGGCTGTTGAATTCACTGCTCCTGAAGCTGGGCTGGATCAGTCAACCGACGGATATTCTGGCCGACTCGAGTGCCGCATGGGTCTTCCAAACGCTTGTCGGTCTATGGAAAGGCTTGGGCTGGGGAGCGATTATCTACCTCGCCGCCTTGTCCGGCATCGACCAGGAGCTGTACGAAGCGGCGAGAGTCGACGGAGCAGGACGGTTCCGCGAAGCGGTTCACATTTCCTTGCCGGGCATGATGCCGACGTTCGTCGTGCTCTTCATCCTGGGCATCGGCAACTTGCTCTCCGGGGCCGGCTTCGAACAGATCTTTACGTTCATGAACCCGATGGTGAAGGACCGTCTCGAAATTATCGATACCTATGTATACGTTAACGGCTTGCAATCGCTCAATTTCTCGTATGCGACCGCCATCGGAGTCGCGAGATCAATTGTCAGCATCGCGCTGCTGGTATCGGCCAACTACGTTAGCAAGCTGGCGACGGGTCGATCGATCCTATGAGTCTTTACCGGAAAGGAGGGGCGGATCCATGTTTAGAACGCTTTCGCAGAAAGGGTTTGACGTCGGGAACATCGTCTTTCTCTCGATTCTGGTGTTGTTGACGAGCTACCCCTTTTACTACATTCTGATCAATTCTATGTCGGTACCCGCGCGGATTTTGTCTTCGCCCACTTTCTTGTACCCGAGAGGGTGGACTTGGGTCAACTACGAGCAGATCTTCATGAAGAACGATCTGATCGGCCCCTTTTTTGTATCCTTGTCCAGGGCGGTCGTCGGCACGTTCCTGACGGTGTCCGGCTCCTCGATGCTGGCCTACGGGTTGACCAAAAAGCAATTACCGCTCCGGAGATTCATGTACTTCGGCGTGATCTTCACGATGTACATCAGCGTCGGCCTGATTCCGAGTTATATTCTCCTATCCGAGCTGCATTTGCTTGATACGTATTGGGTATATGTATTGCCGGGGATCGTGAACGCGTTTTTCCTCGTCTTGATCAAGACGTATTTCGAACAGCTTCCGATCGCCTTGGAAGAGGCGGCGATGCTGGAAGGGGCGGGCACGTTCACGATTTTCCGCAAAATCGTACTGCCTCTGTCCAAGCCGATTCTAGCCACGGTGGCCATCTTCAGCGCCGTCGGGCAGTGGAACAACTGGGTGGACAATCTCTATTACGTCACCAATTCCAAGTGGATGACACTGCAGTTGCTGCTGCTTAACTACATTCAGAGTCAATCCTATAACCTGAGGGATGCCGCGGCGCTGTCGGCCATGGATAACGCGATCTCGGTGACGCCGCAGTCGCTGCGCATGGGGATTACCGTTCTTGTCATCGCTCCGATTTTCTTGGTCTATCCTTTTCTGCAGAAGTATTTCGTGAAAGGCATCATGTTGGGCGCCGTCAAAGGCTGAAGAAATCGTCTATCGGGGTTGAGGCGAATGCCTTGGCCATATTAGGATAGAACTATCATTCCAGGGAGGACATCACATGTTCAAAGGGTCGAAAGGGATTGCGTTAGGACTCGCATTCGGTTTAGGGTTTAGTTTGTTGACGGGCTGTTCCGGCGAGAAAAATGAAGAGACCAATACCGGGACACCGACGGCTTCCGAGAAAGCAAGCAGCTCGAACGAGGGGGAGGGCCAGAAGTCGGATCTGTCGCCGGTTACGCTGAAGGTGTTCCACAGCCAGCAGATCGTGACGCCTTCGGAAATCTTGGACAATCCGGTCATGAACGAGCTGGAGAAACGAACGGGCATCAAGATCGATTGGTCGCCTTACATGGGGGCCGGAGACGCGAAGCAGAAGCTGAGCGCCTTGATTGCTAGCAACAATTTGCCCGATTTGATCGTGAATAGCGACAGCGATACGAACAAAATGCTGCTGGAAAACGATTTGATCATCCCGCTGGACGAGCTCGTCGCCCAGTACGCTCCGGAGATCGTCAAGAACATTCCGGACGCGATGGCGCTCAGCAAGCTGATGATGTCGAACGGACGCGACGCTACTTACTTCTTGCCCGGCAACGTGAACTACATTAACTTTTTCCCGAACGGAATGGACGCCGTATTCCAATACCGTTACGATCTGTATAAAAAAATGGGAAGTCCGAAGCTGGAGTCGCTCGACGATCTTCTGAAATTCGGCGAGGAAGCGCAAAAGCTCGAGCCGAAGAACGAGGACGGCCAGAAGACGTACACGTTCGGCATTCCGTTCGCCGATCCGCAAGGCTGGGCATACCTGGACTGGGACAAGTCCCACTATGACGGCTACTGGGGAAGCAAGAGCTTCTTCTACCTGGATATCGAGAACGATAAAGTCGTTCCGAGGCTCAACGATCCGGACAATTCCTTCTGGAAATCGATGGAGTTCTATAATAAGGCCTACATCAAAGGGCTTCTCGATCCGGAATCCGCGACAATGAAGTTCCAGCAAGTCCAAGACAAGGGCAAAGCGCTTCGTTATCACGTCGGCTTGGCCAGCTGGCAGATCGGGTGGCCGAACAGCGTCATCCTGGGCAAGAAGGACCCCGAGAAGGGCTTCGTCCCGACGCTGCTCGATTCGAAGAAGGATTATACGTTCTACGAGTTCTCCTTCCCGGCGGGCAACGGCATGTATTGGTCGGTTCCGAAGGACGGCAAGAATATCGAGAGAGTGATGCAACTGCTCAATTTCGTCGCTTCCTACGAAGGTTCCGAGCTATTCTGGAACGGCCTCGAAGGGGAGCATTGGGATAAGGCGAACGGCGTACCGGTCATGAAAGAGCGGGATCCGAACCAGCCGGTCGACCCGGACGAGGCGAAGAAGAGAGGTTCGACCTACGTGGCCCCGAACTTTATTCTGAACGGCGGTTACGTCAACCCGGAAGGCTGGAAGACGCGTTACACCGACAATTCGCCGGAGCGTTGGGAGAAGGATTACACCGAAGGCGAGAAGCAGTTCATGAAGGATTACGGCTTGAAATATCCGGTAGAGCAATACGAGACGCGCGAGCATCGTACGGCTAACACGGCTCTGATCGATTCGATCGCTCCGGAAGCGAACAGCGAATTGGCGATTAAGGAACAATCCCTTAACGCATACCTGGACAACAACATCGCTCGAATCGTCTATTCCAAAACGCCGGAAGACTTCGCCGCCGCCAAGGAGAAATTCTTGAAGGAGCTGGACGGCATGGGTATTCAAGAGATCGTCGACTTCTACGACGCCAAATACGAAGAAATGAAGCAGAAGCTGAAGGAATTCAAACAAGGGTAATCCCGGAAGGGAAAAGGAGCATTTCACGATGCTCCTTTTCCCGTACCCGTGTACCAGATAGTAGGCTATACTAAGGAAACTTAAGCTTACGTGCAGAGGGGGTGGACATCCATGAACGGGCCGGGATTTCTTCGCGGCATGAGCCTTAAGTCGAAGCTTATTCTCCTCTATTGTCTGACGATTACCGTCCCCTTTCTCCTCATCGGACAAGTCATCCTTCAAGTCTACGGGAACTTGGTCGTCCGGCAGACGACCGAATTGTCCCAAGAGTCCGTCAAGCAAGTCCAATTGAACCTCAAAGAGCTGCTTGATCGCCATACGGACATCCTGGATCGGTTCGCGTTCGACTCCTATCTGAGAAGTTATTTGAACCCGAAAAGGTCCTATGCGGATAACCGGGATAGTATCGATGCTTACAACAACTACTTGAAACCGATTACAAATAATTTGGCGTTCACGGACGGACAGGTCTCGCTTAGCATTTATTTTCTGAACGAAACGCTGCTGCCGGGGCTCGGAATCTACGCGTATGCCGATGAGCGGATTCGAAGCGGCAAAGCCTATTCAAACGCGGTGGAAGCGGGAACGGGACTCGCGTGGGGACTGGAGAACGGAGAACTTTACTTATCTCGCTCGATTCGCGAGTATACAGGTAAGATATACGGCGTCGCGGTCGTCCGGCTCCCGGAGAAGCTGTTGTACGCGCTGATGAAGGAGAGCGATCCGGAGAACAATCGGATTCTGATCGCGGATGATCGGGGACGGGTCGTTTCCTCCAACGATCGCGACAGGGTAGGAACGTCGATCTCGGAAGAACCGTTTTACGTTCAGACGAGCGGATTACGGCAGGGGGCGGCGGAAGTGAAGGACGGCCAAACCTATAAAGTTCTCTTCGAGACGTTCGAGTCGGATATCAACCTAATCGATTGGAAAGTGTATTCTCTTATTCCGATCGACCATCTGCTAAAGGAAGAAAAACGGGTACGGACGATCGGAATCGCCGCGATGGTCGTCATGGCCGTCCTCTCGTGCGTGTTGTTCGTCTTTTTCCTGGACCGGATCACGAACGGAATCCAAGTGTTGGTCGGCAAAATGAAAAGCCTCAGAAACGGGGAATTCTCGACGATCGAGGACAAGGGTCATCGCGACGAAATCGGAATTATGACGCGCAGCTTCAATCGGATGGTCGAAGGGCTGGAAAGAATGATTCAAGAAAATTATCTGTCCCAGGTCAAGATCAATGACATCAATATCAAGAAACGCGAGGCGGAGCTGTACGCGTTGCAGAGCCAGATTCATCCCCATTTTCTGTTTAACACATTGGACTCCATCAGAATGAAGCTTTTGCAGCTCCCGACGGACGATCACCAGGAAGCTTCAGATATGGTGCTTAACTTATCGAAAATCCTGCGCAAGAGCCTGAATTGGCAGTCGGGAGTCGTTACCCTCGCGGACGAGCTTGACCTCGTCACGAGTTATCTGGAAATCCAGAGAAGCCGATTCAAGGATAAAATCGATTATCGGATCGAGATTCCGTCCGAATGGTCAAATCTGCGAATCCCGAAGTTGATCCTTCAGCCGATCGTTGAGAACGCGATCCAGCACGGGTTGGAGAAGAAACGCGGACAGGGAATGATCCGAATTCGCGGTACCGGCACTTCGGCCGAACTGACGATCGAGATCATTGACGACGGGATAGGCATGGATCGGGACAAGGCGATCAAGATTCAGGGTGCCCTGAACCGGCAAGAAACGTTGGAGAACGAGACAAGCATCGGCATCAAGAACGTCCACGACCGGATTCGGCTGCACTTCGGGGAGGCCTACGGGGTGACGATTGACAGCGTGCCGGGAGAGGGGACGATCGTCGCGCTTCGCATGCCCCGCGAGCAGTCGGTACAACTAGAAAGGGGGAATTCGGATGTTGAAAATCCTGATCGCGGATGACGAATACGATATTCGCCAAGGCTTGAAAATCATCATCGCCCGGGGGGAGCAAGGCTTTCGGATCGTTGCCGAAGCGCGAGATGGAACGGAAGCGTTCGAGCTGTTAGAACGAACCCGTCCGGATATCGTCATTACGGATATCCGGATGCCCGAGACGGACGGGCTGCGGTTATGCGAGAAGATTCGATCGGTATCTCCGACGACGAAAATCGTCATTCTGAGCGGGTACAACGATTTCTCCTACGCTCAGGAAGCGATGAAGTTCGGGGTTTCTTGTTTTCTGCTGAAGCCCGTAGACCCGGGCGAACTGAACCGGGAGCTTGCCGCGATCAAGGAGCAGTCGGTCGCGGACATGGCTGAGAAGTTCGCGGAACGCCAACGGACGGAAGCGCTCCGGGAGTATCTGATCTTCAAGCTGGCCAAGGGAGAGCAGGTCTCGGAGGAGCTGCGCGAAGATATTCTCTCTTTCGAGGCAATCCGGCGAGCGCGGGGCTTTACGATTCTGATCGTGGAGATCGATCGCTACGGGGATATGCTCCTTCAGCGTTCCGGAAGCGACATTCGGCTGTTGAAGTTCGCCTCGCGCAATATTCTGGAAGAGTTGCTTCGGGAAGAGGGCGGCGGGGAACTTTTCGAGATATCGGATTCAAGAATCGGCATTCTTCTTGAGGGCTCGGGCGACAACGACGGATTCGAGCGACGCCGGTTGGAAGGGCTGGCCGGACGCATGGTCGAGTGTCTGCATTCGTATGCCCGAATTCAAGCGATCGCGGGCGTCGGCACGACGGTGAATGCGTGGGAGGGACTCTCGGAGTCGTATCGTTCCGCGAAGAATGCGCTGGAAGGCAGCTTTTTCTCGTCAGGGGACGGCGTCTATTTTCATGACGACATTAATATGAGGATTGACGTATGGTCGTTCGGATGGAAAGATCGGGAGCTGCTTCAGGCGGTCGGGAATAAGGACACGGACGCCGCCGGAAAGGAAATCGCGGAGCTGCTTGTCCGATTTAACCGAGAAGCGATCCCTTATTCGACGATCGCCGACGTGCTAAAGCTCGTCCTCGTCGGCATTTCGCGTATTGTGCTGGAGGCCAACGGGGACTGGGAGCAGCTGTTTACGGAGAGGTTAGGGCGTGCGGAAGCATTGTTTCGATCGCGCGATTGGACCGAGATCGGACGAGAGCTTGTCCGAATTTGCGAAGAAGCGTGTTCGTATCTCCGGAAGTCGGAGGATCGGCGAGGCGATCCGATCGAAGACATCCTGAATTACGTGCGAGGCCACTATACGGAAGCGATAAACCTGAAGCAATTGTCGAACCTGTTTTATTTTAACGCCAGCTATCTTGGGCAGCTGTTCAAGAAAGAAACGGGCGAATATTTCAACGATTACGTTCACGCGCTGCGGATCGAGCAGGCCAAGAAGCTTCTCTCGGAAAACGGAAGGTCCATCCAGCAAATCTCGGAGCGGGTCGGGTACAAGAATATCAACCACTTCTATATCCAGTTCAAGAAACATGTCGGCGTCAATCCGGGAGATTACGACCGCCGATAACGATTTAATAACGGAGCCGATCCCGACAAGTCGAAGGCGGTTCCGGATCAGAAAGAATACCTGGAGTCTGCCAGACTCTGCAAGCGAGTCAAAATACCCCTAACGGAGTATGGTTTTTTGGGCTGACGTGCTATAAGCTAACGGCATTATGTCTCTCTACTCGATGATTGAGGTATAGAGACATCGCAGCTTGCAGATGAAAGGAATAACCCTATGAAAAAACGCCGAATCCCTTCCTTGCTGGCAACTGTAGCACTACTGCTGCCGCTGCTTGGCGCTCTGACAACGGCAGCCCCCCTTCCAACCGCCAGTGCGGCTGCTTCCCAAGGTCAGTTGATGACTACCTTCGATATGGTGTTTAACCACGCTTATAACGGACGAGCAACTCACTATCTATACAGCGTGAACGGCACGGTCCAAGAAACCTTTGATCTGCCTCCTGCGGCAGCCGCCTGGGCTACGCCGTCAAATTTCTACGAGGAGGGCTGGTTTCGTAACAGTACCCAAGAGGTCTTTACCTATAGCTTTAATGGCCAAGTCATGCAAACAACCGATCGGATGAGTATTCCGCCGACAGCCGCGTGGGCCACAATCTCTTCTTTTGGAATAGATGAGGATCCCGGTCAATCTATTCGCAATCCGGTCTTTCATTACTCGGTCAATGGTACCGATGTGCTGACTACGGGAGCCGCAAACGAAATCCCGCCGAATGCGATGTGGGCGACGCTCGTTTCCTTCGACACGAAGTGGGTGAGGATCACTAATGTGCAGTTTACATCCTATACTTTGAGCCGATCGCTTCCGTCCGTCGTATCTTTTTCGATTTCGTCGGATAGCGGTGACCCGCAATATGCCAGGGTGGGAGATTCTTTAACGCTTAAGCTTGTCACCGACCGCCCAATCATGAAGCCGATCTTGCGAATGGCCAACCGAACTCTGTTCTCCGAAGGGAGCGGTACAACGTGGGAAGGAGGCCTCTATCTATTTAATTATAATGTCGAGGAAGGACCGATTCCGGTATCGGTAGAATTTTATACGGAGGAAGGGGCCCCGGGGCCGATTCTTACGGCGACGACGGACGGGACGACGTTGATCCATGATAAAACGGCTCCTTTAATCTCCTATACGCTGACGCCTGCAGGCGCGACAAAGCAGGACGTGACTGTGCAGGTTACGGTATCCGATGCGGGCAGCGGAGTGGAGCAGACGAAATGGGCTGAAGGCTCCCGAGATGTTTCCTACTTTGCGACGGGAGGCAACGCGACGGATAGCTTCATCGCGAGCGAGAACGGGACCTACACCTTGTATGCGCGCGACCGCATCGGCCATGAATCCCTTCAGCAGGTGACGGTGTCCAACATTGACCGCGAAGCGCCGACGCTGGTGCTGACGCCGAGCACAATCGAGCTGACAAGCGAGGATGTCGCGGTAACGACAACGGCTGTCGACAATGTCGCGATCGGCAAGCTTCTCTGGGCGGAAGGCGCGAGAAACGCTGCTTACTTCGCAGCAGGAAACGGTACAACTTTTTCCAATGCGTTTTCCGTGAACGAAAATGGAACCTACACCGTCTACGCAGAGGATACGGCCGGCAATGTAACGCTTGAGAGCATCACGGTATCGAATCTGGTGCGTCAGGCACCTTCGATATCGCTAACGCCTTCACCTGCATCTCTCACGAACGAGCGAGTAACAGTCGATATTGAAGCCCGTCCCGTAAGGGAGGATGCCGGTAATTCGCTTGCCGCGCTTCGATGGGCCAAGGGAGAATATGCCGCAGCCTTCTTTGCGGCCGGAGGCGGTCAAGATGCGCTTGCGACACAAAATTTCGAGGCGGACGAGAATGATCGTTATTCGGTGTATGCGCGGGATGCAGTAGGCAACGAAGCGGTCTCAACCATCGACATTTCCAATATCGATCGCGAGACGCCGACGATAGTGTTGACGCCAAGCACGATTACGCCAACGAACGAAAACGTGACGGTTGCCGTAAGTGCGGCGGATTTAGGTAGCGGTCTGGAGAGTGTGCGTTGGTCGGCGGAGGGGTTCGAACCGGGCACCGCATGGACATCGTACGAGGTGGTTGACGACGAATTCACCGTGGAAATCAACGGGACGTATACAGTGATAGCCTCCGACAAGGCGGGCAACCAAACGATAACTACGCTGGACATTACGAATATTGATCGTGAAGCGCCGACCCTGGCGCTAACGCCAAGCATAACTGCGCCGACGAATTCGGATATCGCGGTTGCGGCCACTGCGACTGATAATGTTGCAATCAGCAAGCTGCTCTGGGCGGAGGGAACGAGGAATGCCGCATACTTCAAAGCCGGCAACGGTACATCGTTTACCGGAAGCTTCCCCGTTACCGTCAACGGAACGTATTCCGTGTACGTTGAAGATACGGCGGGCAATACAGCCCTGAAAAGCATAACGATATCCAACCTATTCCGACAGGAGCTAACGATCGCGTTAACTCCATCCTCGATTTTCTTGACGAACGAGCCGGTTACGGTTGACATTGAAGCCCATCCCGAAGGGGAGGACGACGGCAATCCGCTTATTGCACTACGCTGGGCTAGCGGAGAAAGGGATGGCGCGTTCTTTGCGGCCGGAGGCGGTCTAGATGCGCTTGCGGAGCAAGAATTCAAGGCCAATGAGAACGGTCGCTATTCAGTGTATGCGCGAGATACGGCAGGTAATGAGGCGATATCGTCTATCGAACTATCCAACATTGACCGTGAAGCGCCGACGCTATCGCTTATGCCGAGCACGATTGAGCCAACGAACAAAAATGTAACGATTGCAGCAAGTGCGGTGGATTCGGGCAGCGGTCTGGAGAGCATCCGCTGGTCGGCGGAGGCGTTCGATCCGGATTCCCCGTGGACGTCGAGCGAGGTTGTCGATGGTGAATTCACTGTCGAGACCAACGGGGCGTATACGGTGGTTGCCGCCGACCGTGCAGGCAACAGGACCGTCCGACAGGTAATCGTGGAGAACATTTTCCCTGACGCGCCGACGCTGTCACTGGTTCCGGAGACGACTGAGCCGACAGGCGGGAAGGTTACCGTATCCGTTCAAACGGAGGCAGTAGGGGACGGAAATGCCCTCTCGACTATCCTTTGGACTGCGGGAGAAAAGGAGATCGGTTATTTTCCCGAAGGCCAAAGCGAGAATATCACATTAAGCAAGCAGTTCGATGTGCAGACCAACGGAACGTATACCGTCTACGTTCGCGATGTCGCCGGCAACGAAATACGCAAGACGATCGTAATCGATAATCTTCGGCGCACGAATGCTGCGCTTGCCTCGCTTATTGCGCTTAACGGGGAGGAAGCGTTGACGTTCTCCAGCGCTTTCGATCCCGAGCGGCTGGAATATGCGCTTAACGTCGGGCAACAAGTAAGCGCGATTAAGCTGAAAGCTTCGGCGGCAGATACGGATGCCTCGATCACGGTAAACGGCAACCCGCTTGCCGGTGGAGAATCCGTATCGATCCCGTTAACATACGGATCAAATACGATTCGGGTTGTCGTGTCAGCACAGCTACCCTCCGTGCAGAGGAGCTATACGATCCAGGCAACTCGCCAAAGCCCGCCATCTTCCGGAGGGGCAACCGGATCGCCCGCTGGAGGAGCGACCGATGAATTATCGTCCGCAGCATTCACGGTATGGTTAAACGGCAAGCCGACCAAGGCGGCATTGATCGAAACCTTCAGCCGCAGTTCGGATGGACGGGTTATAACAGAATTAAAGCTTGAGGATGCCGCGGCGATCACGGCTCTCGCACAGCAAAGCGGAGTGAACGAACTTCGTATCGGATGGAGCGCCCAGGCTGATCCGTTAACCGAGGCCATCCGGCTCCAACTGTCCGCTAAAGCACTGAGCCAGTTGTCGATGTCCAACATCCGGTTGACGCTGGACGTGGGCGCCGTTGCCTATGAATGGCCGACAGGAAATTCAATCCCATCCGACAGCAAGCTGATTGTACAACTGAGGACTCTTCAGCAGCCTGCGGATGCAGAGCTGACGTTGAATCGGGCCCGCAAAGCCGGTGCAGGCGCGGATCGGGCAAAGCTAGTTGGCGTTCCTGTTGAAATAACGGCAAATCCCGGGAATTCGGCGGGAGCAGAAGCCGCCTGGCTAGTGCTGCCTCTGCCGGACGGACTCGAATCAACTGCCTTGCGAAAGCTGGCCGTCTTTCTGGAGAACGGCGACGGCACGAGTACGATTGTACCGGGAACGATTCGTTATGACTCCAAAGGTCGCGCAACCGGCATCGCAGTACGCTCGGGGGCTTCCGGCCGCGCCTCAGTGCTGGAAGCCGAGCCGATCGAGGTTATGTTCGCTCCTTATGTCAGCGGGTATGCAGCAGGCAGCTTCGGTCCTCAGCGCGCGGTAACTCGAGCGGAGTTGGCCGCTCTGCTAGCTAAGCTGACACCTGCGGACAACGATGCCCGCACAGTAAGCGACGGGGCGGCGGCCTTCCGGGATGTGCCGCAAGCGCATTGGGCAGCTAAGGCCGTCGAGGAGGCGTACGCCAAGGGCTGGATGGGAGGAAAATCTGGCGGGCAGTTCAGTCCGAACGATTCGCTGACCCGCGCCGAGCTAGCCGTAGTGCTTGTAAGATGGCGCGAAGCCCAGGCGGCAGGGCTTCCCCGATTCGCGGATGCGGCATCTCATTGGGCGGCTTCATCTATCGCCGCTGCCGAACGAGAGGGCTGGATTAACGGCTTCGCCGACGGCAGCTTCCGCCCCGAGCAGAACGTGACCCGCGCCGAAATGGTCGTACTGTTAAATCGCGTGCTCGGACGTCCGGCCCTGCCGGATGGCGGATCGAGCTGGTCAGATGTGCCTGAGTCCCACTGGGCTGCCGCTGCCATTCGTTCCGCTTCGCAAAGCTTCGCAGCGCTTCGCTACCTCAGCGGGGAAGCTGAGTTGCTCGGCAAGTGAACAGGCTGACTATTTCCGTTGAGAAGCTGCGGCAATGGACGTAAGAGAGAAAGAGCAAAAGAAAACGGTCAAATATCAAGAACAAGAGCAGGCTATCGAAAAAGGTAGCCCGCTCTTTTTTGTGCTTCACGCAAGGCGATCAGGAACTCCTGATTCTCCATTTGCAAATAAAGCGGATAGTCTGACTTATTTCCAGCTGTAGAGTTAGTAGCCAACCGATCAAGCTCTCGTGTTATAATGGCTGAAAAAACGGAGCAAGGTGGTTGAGGCGATGGAATGGCGGTTGTCGTTTCCGAGCATGGGGAATTTTTCATTGCATTCGCTGAAGAATAGGGTGGCTGCCGTTCTGCTGCTCAGTACGATCATTCCGCTCGTGCTGAGCGGCGGCATATCGTATTTCTCGATTACGTCGATTTTGGAAAACAAAATTCAGAACGGTGTGCACAGCAACCTCAAGCAGGTGCAAATTTCTCTCGTCAATACGCTCGCGAATCTGAACCACGTGTCTCAGCAGCTTGCTTTTAACGGTACGGTCGGGCGCGATCTGTCCAAATACCTCGAGATGGACGATCTTCTCCTGAAGGATCGGCTGGGCAAAGAGATTCAGAACAATGTGAATCTCATCAATTTTACGAATCCCGACCTCGGCCGCATGTTCTACTATTTTGCCGATACGCAGAGCTATGTGTTTCCGGAGCCGATGCTGAGCGACCAGTTCGTCCCGGAGAGCAATCCTAAGCTGCTGCAGCAGGGCGAGCTGACTTATTACGGGCCACACCAAACGGCGATGTCGCGTTTCATCGATCGGATGGTGCTGTCCGCTACTCGCAAGGTGGACGTTCCCGGCTACGATAACCTGTACATCTATATCGAGACAAGCTTCCAATTGACGCAGAACGTGCTGCAAGCGGATAATACATCCATGAACGTAGGGCATCTGCTTGTTAACGAAAACAATCAGGTGACCTACAGCGAGAATGCTCAACTGTTCCCCGTCGGAAGCCGGTACGAGCCTGTCCGCAATCGTGAAGGCATCTATGAGACTCAGGGCAGCCTGCTCTTCGAAGAGCCGCATGCGCAGGGCTGGAAGCTTGTCGCCGTCGTTCCGAAGGAAAGCTATAATAGCGAGAAAAATCTGTGGATTCGTCAGTTTGCCTTGTTCACTTGCATCTCCATCCTGATTGCGCTGATTTTCTTCTGGACGATCTGGCGGACGATCCGCAAGCCGCTTGCCCGGTTTAATAAGGAGATTAAGCAAGTCCATGACAGCAACTTTCACTCTCCACTCAAAATGACGAAAATCATCGAGTTTGATTTTCTGCTGCGAAAGTTCCAGCAGATGAGACAGCAAATCTGGGAGCTGCTGCAGGAAATTAAGGAGAAAGAGAAGCGGAAGACAGAGATGGAGGTCGAGAAGCTGCTGTTTCAGATCAATCCGCACTTTATCCACAACACGCTGGATACGATCCGTTGGTTGGCGCGTTCACAGGGCATGAAGGAGATCGACAACCTGATCTCGGCGCTTAATCGGGTTCTCTATTACAATATGGGCAAGGGCGGCTCTTCGACGATTCGGGAAGAAATCGCAGCTTTGAAGGATTACGTCGAGCTGCAGCGCATCCGGTACGATTTTGCGTTTACGGTTAACGTTCATGCCAATGAGGATGTTCTTAATCTGCCGATTCCGCGATTCATTTTGCAGCCGCTGGTGGAAAATAGTCTGTATCACGGGTTAAAGGACGAAGGGCGGATCGAGGTTCGCATCGAAGCGGTGGAAGGGCGCTATGCGAGCATTCAAGTGCAGGATAACGGAGCCGGCATGAAGGAAGAGGAGATGAAGCGGCTATTGGAGAACCATACTCGCGAACGACGCAAAGTCGGGATGGGGATTGGACTTTATTATGTCAATCGCATGATCCGTGCACAGTATGGAGATACCGCGAGCTTTGATATTAGCAGCGAATCGGGGAAAGGGACGACGATGGCTATTCGCATTCCGCTGGATGAAGAACGCAGCATGGAGGAGAGCTGAGACGATGATCAAGGTTCTGGTTGTCGATGACGATAGATTGGCGCGGCGGGGGATCATCGCGGAAATGCCGTGGGACGCATTCGACATGAAGGTGGTCGGGGAAGCGAACAACGGGGAAAACGCTTTGGAGTTTTTGCGGAGCGAGGAAGTGGACCTGTTGATTACCGATCTTGCCATGCCGATTATGTCGGGGCTCGATCTGATGCGAGAGGTGCAGCGTCTCTATCCGAAGATCTGGTTTGTCGTGCTTACGTTTCACCAGGATTTCGAACTGATCCAGGAGGCGCTTCGTATCGGGGCGATCGATTACATCGCCAAGACGCAGATCGAAGATACCCGGATGGAGGAGGTACTGGAGAGGATCAGCGAACGGATCCGGCGCAGTCAGAAAGCTTCCCTTCCCAACGCCGAGCGGAGATCGGTCGAGCCGACGGCCGCCGCGGATTCCATGCTCGTATACATCGCCGGCGCCGGACAGGCCGACTTTGGCGCGCTTTGGCAGCATCCGTCCATGGTAGGACAAACGATACAAGAGGTAAGATTGGGGCTGTGGACCGCATTCCCGGAGCGGGAAATGACGGATGAAGACGTTGCGGCGATAAAGAGAGAGATGGTCGAACTGAGTTTGGAGCGGCAGGCTACGGTTCTTCACATTCGCGGAATACGCGACACGGATCGCGAGCAATTGCTTAAGCATCTGCTGCGGTACAAGGAACTATCTTTGTTTTACGAACGCAAGCCTGGCGTATTCTATTACGAATACACCGCCGTGCGATTGCAGGAGGAGTATCCGGGATGGAGCGGCGAAGAGCTGCGCAGGAATCGCGACGCTTGGTCTTCGCTGCACTGGATCGTTCGTACCGGCGCATACGAGGAGCTGCTGCAGGAGATCGAGAGAGCGAGACCGTCTGCGGCGCAGCTCGCCAACCTGTTCTATACCGCCAGAATGAGCTGGGTTCGCATCTCGCGCGAGGAAGCGGGGATCGAGGAGGAAATGCCGGGCACAGGGGCGCTCTGGAGCGAGTGGACAGGCTGGCTGAGCGCGGTTCGCGGCAAGCTGCGGGCGATCGTGGCCAAATCGGCCTATTCGGAGGAAATCGCCCAAAGCATTATGTCGGCTGTCGATTACATCAACCTCCATCTTGAGGAGGACATTCGCCACAGCGATCTGGCCAAGCAAGCGAATATGAGCAAGGGGTACTTCAGTCAATGCTTCAAAGAGATCGTTGGTCGTACGTTCCACGATTATATTCGCGACGCGAGAATCGAAAACGCGCAGTTGCTGCTCGAGGAAACGAAACAGCCGATCTACCGAATCGCGGAACAGTGCGGGTATGCGAACGAGAAGTATTTTAGCAGAGTATTTCGCGAACAAACCGGTAGGCTTCCGAGCGAATACCGGCAAGAGAAAGCTAAGGTATAATTTGTTCCGCCAAGAGGTACACTTTTTCACACTTGCATTAGTCGACGCTTTGAGCAGCGTTAATTATTGTCCCAATTGCAGGAACGCAGCGTCTCTCGGGCGCTGTCTTTTTTGTTTTATGATAGGGATTGTAAACAAGGAACATCACAACAAAGGGGATGGGAACATGAAGGGGAAGCATAAGAAAATCGGCCTTCTGATGCTGGCTTGCTCGCTTGCATTTGTATCCGCTTGCAACAGCAATAACAGTAATAGCGGCAGCAGCGCGCCCTCAAGCGCCTCCAACTCGGGGGAGTCGCCGTCTGCTCAGGCGTCGGGCGCCGGGTCGGAAACGGTCGATCCGCTGGGCAAATACGCCGAGCCCGTCACAATGACGATCGGGAAAGCGGTACCGCCGGACGATAAGACGCTGCCTGAAGGCGACACGGTTGAGAACAACCAGTTCACGCGCTATTTTGAGGAGAAGCTTAACCTGAGATTCAAGGCGGCGTGGGTCGCGGCCGCAGGAGATGCGTACGATCAGAAGCTGGCGCTCTCCATCTCCAGCAACGATCTGCCCGATGCGATGGTCGTGTCCGAGAAAGAGCTGAAAACGATGGTGAAAGCCGGACAGCTCGAGGATCTGACAACGGTATATGAGCAATATGCGTCTCCGTATTTGAAGCAGATGTACGATGCAACGAACGGCCAAGCGTTCAAGAACGCGACTTTCGACGGTAAGCTGATGGCGCTTCCGAACTTGAATGTCGATGAAGATCCGATCCGATTGCTGTGGGTGCGCCAGGATTGGCTCGACAAGCTCGGCTTGAAGCCCCCGCAGACGGTTGACGAGCTTGCGGCGATTGCCAAGGCGTTCATCGAGCAGGACCCGGATGGCAATGGCAAGCCGGATACGTTCGGCTTGTTGGGAGATTCGGACAATACATTTGGACCGCTATACTCCGCGTATCAGGCTTATCCCGGAATGTGGCTGAAGGATGCCGAGGGCAAGGTAGTTTATGGAACGACGACCCCTCAGATGAAAGAGGCGCTGGGCAAGCTGAGCGAGATGTACGCGCAAGGCTTGCTGGACAAGGAATATGCGATCCGCAAGGATACATGGGAACTGATCAACGGGGGGCGGGCCGGACTGTTTCTGTTCGGCGGCTGGTCCACAGGGTGGGGCTTGTACGATTCGTTCAAGAACGACCCGAAAGCGGTATGGAAAGCGTACGCGCTTCCGCTTGACGGCTCCGGTCAATACAATGCAACTTTGGGTCCGGTCAGCTCGCAGTATTTTGTCGTGAAGAAGGGCTATGCGAATCCGGAAGCGGTCGTGAAGTACTTGAACCTGTACTCGAATGTCGAGAACGACGCCGAAGCGATGGCCAAATTGATCAATGGCGTTAACGCGGCGTACTTCCCGCTTCGCGCTACGTTCGTGGAGCCGAATATCGTGACCAACCGGCTTAAAGCGGTCAAAGAAGCGCTCGACGGCAAAATCCAACCGGAGCAACTGAGACTCGACCAGAAGGACGTCTACGATAAAGTCGTCACGAACAACGCCGATCCGGGTAAGGACCCTGGAAGCTGGATGTACAGCACTTCCTATATGGTGGGCGGCGGAGCGCTGGAATCGCCGATGAACAAGGTTTTGGGCGTGTTCTATTCACAGACGAAGTCGATGGAGCTAAAGTGGCCGGCGCTGAAAAAGATGGAGGCCGAGATGATTACGCAGATCATCATGGGCAGAGAATCGCTTGATGCGTTCGACTCCTTCGTGGCCGAGTGGAAGAAGAGCGGCGGCGATCAGATTACCCGGGAAATTGAAGAGCAATTAACGGAATAAGCGGATTCGGGCGTTCGTCAACAGGTATTGCGGCGAACGCCCGTTCTTCGGAAAGAGCGGGTGAGCGGCTTCATGAGAAATCGGCGATTTCAGTTTCATTATCATTTGATGATGCTTCCCGGTATTGTGGTGCTGTGTATCTTCAGCATCGTACCTATGCTAGGCGGCGTGATCGCGTTTCAGGATTTTAATCCGGGTCTCGGCTTTTTCCGTTCGGAATGGGTAGGGCTGGACAACTTTCGATATCTGTTCGAGCTTCGCGACAGTCGAACGATTTTCTTCAACACCGTTTTTATCGCACTAATGAAAATGGCCGCCCATCTGATCGTACCGCTTCTTTTCGCGCTTATGCTGCATGAGCTGCGATTCGGCAGGCTGAAGCGTTGGATTCAAACGATCGTCTATTTGCCTCATTTTCTATCATGGGTCATCTTGTCGGGGATCGTCATTCAACTACTGTCCTCGGATGGGCCGATTAATCAACTGATCGTCGCGTTGGGCGGTCAATCGATCATGTTTCTCGGAGACAACAATTGGTTTCCCTATGTGATCGTAGCCAGCGACACGTGGAAGGAATTCGGGTTTGAGACGATTATTTACTTGGCCGCTCTGACCGGAATCAGTCCGGATCTGTACGAAGCGGCAGAGGTCGACGGCGCAAGCCGGATGCGAAAGCTGATCCACGTTACGCTTCCCGGCATCGCGACGACGGTTGTGCTGCTGGCTACGCTCAGTCTGGGCAATATTCTGAACGCCGGCTTCGATCAAATTTTTAACCTGTACAATCCGCTCGTCTATGCGTCCGGAGATATTATCGACACCTACGTATACCGGGTAGGATTGTTGAACATTCAATACGGTCTCGGAACGGCGGTCGGATTGATGAAATCGGTTGTTTCATTCATTTTGATCGTTATGTCTTACTGGATGGCTTCCCGGTTTGCCAATTATCGGGTCTTTTAACGGGGAGGGGGAGAGCCGTGCAGGCTACAAGTACGAATACGCGAAAGCTGACGATAACGGACTATTTGCTCGCTACCCTGCTTGTGCTGATTACACTTGCATGCATAGCGCCGATCTGGCACACCGTTGCGGTGTCTCTGAGCGATAAGTCGGCGGTGGAGGGCGGCAAAGTGCTGTTTGTGCCGGTCGATTTTACGTGGAACGCCTATTTGAAAATATTGGACGACGCCAAGTTTTTCCGCGCATTCGCGGTATCGCTGGAGAGGGTTGTACTTGGAGCGGGAATTCAGTTCCTGCTGACCGTGCTGATGGCTTATCCGTTGTCAATGAACTCCAGGGAGTTCGCGGGCCGGAACATCTATATGTGGTTTATCGTCTTTACGATGCTGTTCGGGGGCGGATTGATTCCGTGGTATCTGGTGATCAAGTCGCTCGGCATGCTCAATTCGATCTGGGCGCTGGTTATTCCGGGAGCCGTACCCGTCTTCAATGTGATTCTCGTAATGAATTTCATGCGCAATCTGCCCAAGGAGCTGAAGGAAGCTGCTTACATCGACGGCTCGGGTCCGTGGCACTTGCTGCTTCGCATCTATATTCCGGTGGCCGTTCCGGCGCTTGCTACCGTAACGCTGTTCAGCATTGTGGCGCACTGGAACGATTTTTTCCAAGGACTTATTCTGATGAGCAAGCCCGAGAACTATCCGCTGCAGACGTACATTCAGCAATTGGTCGTGCAGCTCGATCTGAACGAGACGGATTCCGACAAGCTGGAGCAAGCGGCGAAGCTCTCGAACAAATCTCTGAATGCGGCGAAAATATTCGTCACGATTATTCCGGTACTTCTCGTTTATCCGTTCCTGCAGAGGTATTTCATTCACGGCATTACGCTTGGATCGGTGAAAGAATAATCAGGTATCTGTGTTGAAGGAAGTGTATTCACTGTGAAGGATATAAGAGTCGTATGGAAAAAGGGTCCCGCAGCCGGCCGTATCGAGGTCATGAACGGCAGCTTGCATAGTTTTGGGATCGAGACCGGTGACGGGATTGCGGAGATAGAGGAATGGAGGGATCACGGCGAAGGTCCGCTGACTCTCGTGGTGTCTATTGAGCCGCTTTACGCACCCGTTGGGGGAAAGCTGCTGGTCAGCATCGTCGACGGTGCTTGTCCTTTCAGCTTTTTTGCGGAGGACGTTCATGAGGCGTATCCGATCTACATGCCGGATTACGGCGTGGCGGTAACATCGGCTGCCGACTTCCGTTCCTATGAGGAACTGGAAGCCGACATCAAGCGGAGAGGGCTGCGGACGAACTTGCAGAAGCTGGCCGAAGAACCGGAAGAGTCGTTCGAGGCGGCAAGCGCGGCGACGAAGGATCAGCCCTGCCCGATCTGGCAAGGGGTCAGCCGGGATACGCGAATCTTCGAATCCCAGGTGCGCGGCCGACCGAGCAATAACTTCTGGGAGCCGCCTATAGGCGGCTCGGCGCTGCAATGGGACTGGGTTCAGCCGCGCCAGCATGCAACGGAAGTCGGCTTGCCGGAGAGCGGCGGCAAACCGGTTCGCTACTATTATATGGTCGGCCGGGGAATGGGCTGTACGGACGGAGTTGTCCGCAAGCTGGAAGAGGGAACGCTGCCGATCCTTCATACGGAGATTACGGATGATGAGATGGTCTATACGGCGGTATCGTTTGTTTCCTATGAGTCTCGCCCGTTGGCGTCGGGCAGCGTAGACGGAACGCACTATTTGCTTGCCGACGGTTATGGATTCGGTCATATGTTTACGGAAGCTCAGGCCGAGGAGCGGGGGATTCTACTTCAGGGAGCTGCGATTTCGAGCGAGACAACAGTATATTACTGCCGGATTACGGCTGCCAATACCGGTTCGGTGCCGAGATACGCCTGGTTCAAGAACCTGATTCCCAACGCCGGCGGCATTTCATATACGTTTGAGGGCAGCACGGGCTTCGCGCATTATAGCGAGGATCGGGTGTTCGGCGTATCGAAGCTGAATGGCCGACCGCTGCAAACGGAGGAGTCGGCTGTTCTGGTGATGCCGGGCGAGGAAGCCTGCTTCGAGTTCTATTTGCCTCACGAACCTGTGTCGCGAGAGCGAGCTGTTAAGCTGAGCGAGCAGAATTTCCGGGAGCGGCATACGGAATGCCGCGCTTTCTGGGAAGATAAGCTATCGCGAGGCGCGCAGATTCGGCTGCCGGAGCCGCGCATCGAGCAGATGCTTCGGGCGGGTCTGCTGCATACGGATTTAATTTTTTACGGTCAGGAACCGGACGGAACGCTTGTTCCGGCGATTGGCATCTATACCGCGATCGGCTCGGAAAGCTCGCCGATTATCCAATTTATGAACGCGATGGGATGGAGCGATACGGCCCGGCGGGGGCTAAGCTTCTTCCTGGATAAGCAGCATGAGAGCGGGTTAATCCAAAACTTCGGCGGTTATATGCTGGAAACCGGCGCCGCGTTATGGTGCATTGGGGAGTATTATCGCTATACGCGCGACTTGGAATGGATTCGCGAAATCCAACCTAAGCTGCTTAAATCCTATGCCTTCCTGATGGATTGGCGCAAGCGCAACAAAACGGAGAATCTGCGAGGCAGGGGCTACGGCATGCTGGAAGGCAAGACGGCCGATCCGGAGGACCCGTTCCATTCCTTTATGCTAAGCGGCTATGCATATATTGGGCTGAGCAGGTTGGCGGAAATGGTGACAGAGCTTGACGCCGATCTGGCCGGACAAATTCGCGTCGATGCGGAAGGGCTAAAAGCCGATATTCGCGCCTCGTTCGACGAAGCGGTCGCCCGCTCGCCGGTCGTTCCGCTCGGAGACGGCACATGGGTTCCTACCGCGCCGCCTTGGACGGAATCGCGCGGGCCGCTGGCACTCTATGCGGAAGGCGACAACTGGTACACGCACGGCTCCTTCATGAGTCGGGATTCGATGCTCGGGCCGATGTATTTGCTGTTCCAGGAAGTGATCGATCCGCGCGAGCGGGCGGCCGACTACCTCATCCACTACCATAACGAACTAATGTTTACGCGCAATGTGGCGTTCAGCCAGCCTTATTACAGCACGCATCCATGGGTTCACTTGAAGCGCGGCGAGGTAAAAGCGTTCCTGAAAGCTTACTATAATACCTTTGCTGCTCTGGCCGACAGGGAGACATACACGTTCTGGGAGCATTATTACCAGGTCAGCCCGCACAAGACGCACGAAGAAGGCTGGTTCCTGATGCAAACCCGTTGGATGCTATATATGGAGGAAGGCACGACTCTCAAGCTGCTGCCGGGGATTCCGCGCGATTGGCTGAAGCAAGGGAAGCGCATTGAACTTCAGGACGTGAATAGTTATTTCGGCCAGTTCTCGTTGCGGGTCAAGTCCGAAGGCAGCCGCATAACGGTCAGCCTGAATTGCGATCCGAGCCGCGGGCTCGCGACCGTGCTGCTGCGGCTCCCGCATCCGGAAGGCAAACGTGTCGTCCGCCTATCGGGCGGAGGCGTCTACTTGCCGGATGAGGAGAGCGTGCGGTTGGACGATTTCGGCGGAGAGGCAGAGATTGAATTGGATTTTGAATGATCATTTTTCCTGATCGGCGATCTGTTGCGGCGGGCGGAGCGCCTGTGCGTTTCGTCGATTATCGGCGCGGCAATTGAAAGCAACCTTAGCGGTTGCTCTTTCAAAGGAAATGAAAGCGCTCTATTGATATGAATCTTATGGGGAAGGCGATGAACGACGAATGAGACGAGAATCTAGAACTGCACTGTCCTTAGTGATGGTTTTCTGTATGCTGGCTTCAATTATTTTCCCAAATGGATCTGTTGTGCGGGGGGCGGCAGCTCAAGGAGCAGAGACTTCTACGTTGCCTTCTTCTCATTGGGCCTACCCGGTCATGGACAAATGGCTGAAGCTGGGACTGCTGAACGGCAACGGGAAAGATCCGTACATGCCGGACAATCCGATTACGAGAGCGGAACTGGTTGTTTTTCTTAACCGGGTGTTCAAGTTCACGCAGGCGGGCGAGCATCCGTTCAAGGATGTCGCAACCGGTGCCTGGTATGCAGAGGATATTGCGATGATTTATCGTGCGGGGATTATTAAAGGCGTAAGCCAAAGCAAATTCGAACCTCAAAGTCTGGTTACCCGCGAGGATGCTGCCGTTATGATCGCCAGAGCCTTTAAGCTCGCGGCAGGCAATCAGGGAACGAGCAGCTTCAAAGATGAGGATCGTATATCCGCTTACGCGATGGAAGCTGTGAATGCGATGTATGACAAGGGATATGTGAAAGGAAGAGGAGATCAGAAGTTTTCGCCTAAAAGCCGTATTTCAAGAGCAGAGTTTATGCAACTATTGGATAACGTGATGGGAACTTTGATCCAGAAAGCGGGAAGTTACACTAGCGACGTGCCCGGCAATCTGGTCATTAATACGGAAGGCGTCGTGTTGAAAAACCTGGTCATCCATGGGGATCTGTTCATTACGCAAGGGGCGGGCCAAGGAGAAATCAAGCTTGACGGCGTCACCGTGCTTGGCCGAACGTACCTGTGGGGCGGAAGCGAAATTTCCGTAACGAACTCCACGCTTCAGGGTGCGCTGATTGTAGACAAATGGGATTCCCAAATTCATATTGTGACCTCCGGTTCGCAAATCTCGGATACGCAATGGATTTCCAGCGGGAAAATGGAAGAACAGGAACCGGGTGCTACGCCGACATCAGGATCCGAAACATCAGCGCCAGGATCGGGCGGGGGATCGGGATCGACTTCAACGCCTGCGCCGACGTCCACACCGGAGCCTACGGAAACACCAGGGCCTACGGATAAGCTGGTCATCGTCCAAAATGGCAATCCGGTTGCCTCGGTCGTGATTTCCGGAGACGCCGATGCGAGAACAAAGACCGCCGCAGAAGATTTGATCAAATATGTCAAGAAATCAACAGGCGCACAGCTGCCACTCTTGGTTGATGAGTCGAAGTCTGTCAAAGTGACAGCGGAGAACGGCGTTATTCGCGTGACTTATTCTGAAGAGCTTTCGTCCGTTCCTGTAGCATCGGATTATCGCATTACGATGAAAATTAACGAGATTCCTGAGAGTGCCAGTATTCGTCCGACCTCTGTCGCCTGGAATGTAGAGACAAAAACGGTGACGCTAAACGTGCCTCCGCTTGCTGCCATAGGTATTCCGCAAAATGTCGTGTACAAGATCATTTATAAGAACACTTTGCCGATTCAGAGCGGCGTTATCGCGATCGCAGCGGATCCAGGCGCGCCGCTGAACCTGAATTCATCTTTTGAAACACAGTATGGCGTTGAGGATGCCCAGCCTTGGAGATTTTGGGTTGACGGCTCCGGCAAGAGCATTAAGCTGCGCAGTAATGAACAGGCCAGAAGCGGGAGCTACAGCCTGAAAGCAAGCGGAGTGCCGGCGGCTTGGCCGAATCAGGAAGTGAATTTGACCCATTACGGAGACTACGAGTATACAGCCTACTTTCTTAGGCCGTTATCTGTCACAACAAATGGAACCATTAGAGTATTTATTGAACTGCTGGATTCGTCAGGCGCGATCGTTCGTACCCTATTTGGCGACCTGACAAATGCGAATACGAGTTCGGACACATGGATGGAGTTGAAATGGGAAGGAGAAATTCCTGAGCAGATTAATGGACAGACTGTCGTCACGGCAAGAATCGGTTTGACCTTGGAGAATTTTGCAGGCAATGAACATGTGTTTATCGATGATGCTCGTCTGGTGATGAAGAATCCGCCAGCTACGACTCCCGATTCCGGCGACAGCCCTTCAGATCTTGAAAATCAACCACCGGTGTCGATTGAGCCTGAACTGGAAGCCGCGCAAACTTTGATTTATGTCGGAAAGTTTGGCTTGAGCCCGCAGGAACAGATTACATTGATGGACGATCTGGGCAATGACGGCTTTGTGATCCATCAGAACGGGAAGAAGATTACAATTGCGGGTCCTACACCCGCAGGCACAGACTTCGGCGTCTCGGAATTTCTGGAACGATACGTAGGCGTACTCTGGTTAATGCCAACCGAGGACTGGGAGGATGTGCCGCAGCATACGGTTCTGTCCGTCCCTATCGGGGATGAGATAAAACAAAATCCGGCTTTCTTCTCCAGCACCTTCGAAGCGATAGATGATTCCGTGCGTGAGGAATGGAAAAGGAGAAACCGAACGCATTGGCGAGTAGATTTCACTCATAATCTGGATAACCTGCTTCCCCCATGGAAGTATAAGGATACCCATCCGGAGTTCTATCCGCCAGGTGCGGATTTATCCAATCATATGGCTTGGCAGCCCTGCTTCAAGGCGCCGGGAATTGTAGAAGAATCTATCGCCAATATTATTGCTTACTTCGATGCCAATCCTGAAGCGACATCCTACCCGGTTGGGATTAACGATACAAGGAGCTTTTGTGAATCGGATCTTCAGGGACAGACACCGAAATTGAACTCGATCGGAATGGTCGATTATTCCAATGTTTACTTCGAGTGGCTCCAGCAGGTGGCTGAAGGAGTATTCGAGAAATATCCCGACAAGAAGTTAGGCACATATGCTTACTACAACACCTACGATGCGCCTACGAATAACATTAAACTGGATTCGAGGATCGTTGTTTATCTTACTGATGATCGTCTGTCCTGGACGGAGGAACAATTGCGCCAGGAAGGGCATGATCTGACGGACTCGTGGCTGGCTACGGGAGCAACCATCGGATTTTACGAATATCTATACGGAACGTCGTACACAGTGCCAAGAGTTTATAACCATCAAATGGCGGAGATTTATCGCTATGCCGCCGACAAAGGGGTTAAAGCCTACTACGCCGAGCTGTATCCGAATTTCGGCGAAGGGCCTAAACCGTGGCTTTCTACCAAATTGCAGTGGAATCCCTATCAGGACGAAGATGCTTTACTGGATCAATGGTATGAACGGGCAGTAGGAGCTTCGGCAGCTCCAGATTTGAAGGCCTACTATGATATGTGGCAAAAGTTCTGGGAACAGGATTACATCCACACCAAGCATTACGAAAGCTGGAGAAACGGCTCCTCAAGAACAAACTTTATGAATCTCTTCTCTGCGTCCTATTTGGCGGAGATTTCTCCGGAGTACTTTACGGAGAGCCGCCGATTGCTCGAATCTGTACGGGACAAAGCGGAGACGAGTATTCAAAAGAAACGTGCTCAGGACCTTCTGACCATGTACGAATACTATGAGTTGTCCTACCTCAGCTATCCGGATCCGAATGAAACGATTAATCCTCCTGTCAATGAGGACGAAGCAATGGCGCTGTTGAACGATGCCGTTCAAAAAATACAGCGAATGGAAGCGAGAATGCAGTTGAGTAAAGATTTTGAGAGCAACACCTTGTATTACCACCAACTGGCTGCCCTGGATTGGGGAGTCGTGTCGAATGAACAGACGCTGACGCTTGCCAGATGGATGAGCGAACATCCGGATGGAGCTACGCAAGTCAAGGTGGATGAACTGTTCAATGCTGCAGACAGCCCGGCTCGATTAAAGGATTTCATTAATAATCTAATCGCTGCTACCTATGGAACGCAGCTCAGAAACGGCGGTTTTGAAGAGGGCATGCTTGGGTGGCATGATTGGCCGGACACGGTCGCGGAACTCACGAGTGATGCCAACAGTGGAAGCTGGGCTTTGAAAGTGAACGTCAGCAGTAGAGAGCAAACCGTTTTTCTCGAAAGCGGCAAAACCTATCAGTTGACCTTCTACGCTAAAGTGACAGGTTCTTCATCAGAAACGAACTTATTGGGAATCAATTTCTGGGATGTCCCGGGAGTCGGGCTTCAGTCGGCTCTTGTGACCGTCGATTCGAGCGAATACAAGAAATATGTTCTTCGCTTCGAGGCTCCTGCCAAGTTCTCGCACGCGACCATTGTCATTTACAAGGATCGGGGCAATGGCTGGGTGTATGCGGATGATTTTACGTTAAAAGAATGGAATCCGGGTGATGAGATGCTTCTGTCGAGCGCAACGGCGGTCAATGGGATCATTACCGCATCGATGACACCGGCAACAGTGGGGGCTGATCCGGGTGCGCCGCTCGCCCAGGATTTTGACGTAACGACCGTGGTGAACGGCGCCCGAACGGCAAGCGTGCACCCGACGGAAGTATCATGGGATGCGGCTACGAAAACGGCTACGTTGACTGTATCGGCGATTGCGGCATCTACGACAGGACAAAGCGTCAAATACGAACTGTCGTACCAAGGCGGTGCTGTATTCGAGAGCGGAACGATTAACATCGCTGCCGATCCGCAAGCGCCGTTGAATCGGAATGGTTCGTTCGAGTTCGGCTATGCTGTGCCGAACGGGGACAATATAGCGCTGTCGTGGAAGTTTGTGCTCGGCGGCGTAGACAGTATTAGAGAGCTTAGCAAGGAAAGGGCCAAAACGGGAAGCTACAGCTTTAAGGCAAGCGGTGCACCTGCGGCATGGCCTGTTCAAGACATTGGCCTGACAGGATACGGACAGTACGCGTATACGGCTTTCTTCTTACGACCGGCATCGGTATCCACGAATGGAACGATTAAATTGTTTTTCTATCTCCTGGACGCCAACGGTCAGATTATAGATACAAAATTTGGCGATGAGGTTCATGTAAATGAAAGTTCGGAAGTATGGACGGAACTGAAGTGGGAAGGCGAAATTCCTTCGCAAGTTAATGGACAACAAGTCGTCAGTGCGACAATCGGTCTGGCACTGGAGCAATTTGCAGGCAGCGAGCATGTATTTATCGACGATGTCCAGTTCGTCAAAATGCCAGAGATGCTTCTGTCTAACGTAACGGCGGATAACGGGGTTATTGCCGCTACGATGAGCAGCAGCGGTACGGCTCCACTTGCTCAAGATTTTGACGTAACGGCAGTGGTGGATGGCATCCGAACGACAAGCGTTCACCCGACAGAAGTATCATGGGATGCGGGTACGAAAACAGCTACGTTGACGGTGTCAGCGGTTGAGACGTCGACGACAGGACGAAGCGTCAAGTACGAACTGTCGTACCAAGGCGGTGTTGTGCTTGAGAGTGGAACAATTAACATCGCTGCCGATCCGCAAGCACCGTTGAATCGGAATGGCTCGTTCGAGTTCGGTTATGCTGTGCCGAACGGGGACGACATAGCGCTGTCGTGGCAATTTGTGCTTGGTGGAGACGGCAGTATTAGAGAGCTTAGCAAGGAACGGGCTAAAACGGGAAGCTACAGCTTCAAGGCAAGCGGTGCACCTGCGGCATGGCCTGTTCAAGACATTGGCCTGACAGGATACGGACAGTACGCGTATACGGCTTACTTCTTACGACCGGCATCGGTATCCACGAATGGAACGATTAAATTGTTTTTCTATCTCCTGGACGCCAACGGTCAGATTATAGATACAAAATTTGGCGATGAGATCCACGTAAATGAAAGTTCGGACGTATGGACGGAGCTGAAGTGGGAAGGCGAAATTCCTTCGCAAGTCAACGGACAACAGGTTGTTAGTGCGAGGATCGGTTTGGCATTGGAGCACTTTGCAGGCAGCGAGCATGTATTTATCGACGATGTTCAATTCGTCAAAGTGACTGGATGATGAGCTGCTTCTGCCGAGCGTAACGGCAGGGAAGCACCCCGCAAAGTCGAACACAGACCAGTGTTTCTTTGTGGGGTGTTTCGTTTGCCGGAACCAAGATGGAGTGATGCGGCGATGACCCGATCCAAGCCCTAAGGTTAAAATAGATTGGACTAAAGGAAGAGGAACTGTTTGGTTTCTAGTAGAGTTTTATAACCCGGACGGTAATTAGCACAGCACCATAGACAAGAGCGAAACGGGCATTACGTATGATACCCAGGGACAACACAGTACTAAAAGCTCTGACCCACGAGCACGAGGTCAGAGCTTTTGTTATTCCGTCGATGCCCGCTTGCATGCCCGACCGCGTTATGTCCGCAAGCTGATTTTCTGGCTGTAGGCATGGAGCTTCGCGGCATACTCTTCGATCTTCTCCTCCACGCGCGGGGAAGGCCCCGATACGCTCATGGCGCCCAGCAGGGAGCCGCCTCTGCGGAATACCGGTACGCCGACGCACTTGATGCCGAACTCATGCTCCATATTATCGATGCTGTAGCCCCGTTTCCGGATCGCTTCCAGTTCGTCCAGCAGCGCCCCTCTTTCCGTTATCGTATTGGCCGTATGCTTGATCATACTCTGCTCGCTGATGGCTTTGATGGCTTGATCCGGCGGCAGGTAGGCAAGAATGGCTTTGCCGATAGACGTGCAGTACATTTCCGCCGTTTCTCCGACCATTGAGCGCGCGTTGAAGGAGTTGACCGGATACACCCCTTCCAGATACATGACGCGGGGACCTTTCGGAACCGCGAAATAGACCACCTCATTGATTTCTCCCGACAGCGCGCTCATTGGCGGATGAATCGCGTTATGCAGCCCCAGATTAGCATTGATAATATAGGAGAGCTCTAATATCTTCGTGCCCAGTCGATACTTTCCGGTCTCCGGGTTCCGCTCGATATAACCGCGCTGTTCGTAAGTTGAAATGATATTGTGCACGTTGCTTTTATACAGTCCGAGTCTTTCGCTGATTTCGGAGATTCCCAGCTCCGGCACCGCTATGGTGAAGCATTCTAAAATATCCAGCGATTTTTTCAACGTTTTGACCTTGGCTTCCTCCGTCATCCCCGCTCTTCCTTCCCCTCACCCATTTTTTCCAATATGATCAATACCATAAATTATGTTCTTAATTATAGAACAACGTGCTTAGTTTTAGCAAATAAATCCGCAAAAACCTCAATAATAGCGTTTACATATGCAGCTTTCTCGTGCTAGAATGACCTTGAATTAATTATATTTAGAATATTGTTCTAAATAATAGAACAAAAGAAAGGCGGTCGACATGCAGAACATCAGCAGCGGCATCTGGCCTACAATGGCAACTCCCTTCACGAAAGGCAACGAAATTGACTACTATGCCGTGGAAAAGCTGATCGAGTATTACAGCGAGTGCGGAGTTGACGGCATATTTGCCGTCTGCCAGTCCAGCGAGATGTTTCATCTCAGTCTGGAAGAGAAGCGGGAGCTGACGAAGTTCATTGTTTCGAACGTGCCGGAGGGCATGCAAGTGATCGTGTCCGGTCATACGGCGAGTCGGCTGGAGGATCAAGTGCGCGAGGCGGAGGCGATCATGAATGCCGGGGTAACCGCATACGTGGTGCTGCCTAACCGTTTTGCCGAACCGGATGAGCCGGACGACGCGCTGATCGGCAGAATGGAAGCGTTCTTGTCGCGATTTCCGGACGTCCCGCTCGGGATGTACGAGTGCCCGTATCCGTACAAGCGGCTGCTGACGCCCAAGGTGCTGAGCGCCTGTCTGCAATCCGGACGCTTCGGGTTTATCAAGGATACCTGCTGCAATCTGGAACAGATCGCCGTCAAGCTGCGCATGATCGAAGGCTCCGGCATCAAGCTGTTCAACGCCAACAGCGCGACGCTGCTTGAGAGCCTTCGGCTGGGGGCGGACGGGTACAGCGGCGTCATGGCGAATTTTCATCCCGACTTGTATGTATGGCTGTATCGTCATTACCGTACCGAACCGGAAAGAGCCGAACGGCTGCAGCAGCTGCTCGGAGTTTGCTCAATGGCGGAATATCAGTACTATCCGGTGAATGCCAAATTCAGCCTGTCGCTGCAAGGAGTCCCAATGGAGATTGACAGCAGAGTGCTGAACGGAGAGATGTTCACCGAGTCCAAGCAGCTCGAAATGATTCAGCTTAACGGTCTGGCCGGGATGGCCCGCGAAGCGCTGTCCGCCGCCACGCGCGGCTGAAAGGAAACTCGTTACATTAAAAATGGGAGGTCTAAACGAATATGAGAAATTCCAAAAGTCGTGCAACGGTGATCGGGTTGTGCATTGCGCTGATCATCGCCTTGCTGTCAGGCTGCTCGAGCCAAAAAGAAGAAACCGGCAGCTCCGGTGCCAGCGCATCGCAGGAGACGTCTGACGGTATGGCGGACGGCGGCATGACGAATTTGACCGGGTATCCGATTACGAAGGAGCCGATCAAGCTTAAGGCCGTCGTCTCCTACAGCGCGCTGCGGCCTAACATGGATACAACGGAAATCTGGAAGTACGTGGCCGAGAAAACGAATATCGATCTTGAAGTCGAAGTGCTCAAGGATGCGGAGAAAGTCGATCTGATGTTTGCCAGCAACGATTTTCCCGATCTGATTCTCGGCGTTGGGATGAACGCCAATCAACTGACCTCCGCGGCCGAGGGAGGACAGTTCGTGGAGATCGAACCGCTGCTGGAGCAATACGCTCCGACATGGAGCAGCTTTATGAAGGAAAACAAGCTGGTTTACAACGGCTCGCTGGCCGCGGACGGCAAATTGTACGGCGTGCCGTACATCGATTTCGCGCCGTTCGATCGGAATTTGCGCGATCAATGGATCATTATGGAATCGTGGTTAAAAGAACTGAATCTGGAAATTCCAAAGACGACTGAACAATTCAAAAATGTATTGCAGGCGATCAAGGACAACGCCGGCAAGGGCACCATTCCTAGCGATGTCATTCCTTACTACTTCCAGTTCGACGGTTATGTCGGAGGGCAGTTCGACATTTACGGCAGCTTCGGCGTCTATGTCACCAGCGCCGACTATCTCTACGTCGATAACGGCGTCGTGAAGGATCAGTCGACCAATCCTATGATCAAGGAGCCGCTCAAATATTTGCGCGATCTGTATCAGTCCGGTCTGATTCCGCCTGAAGTATTCACGGATGACGGGAATACGTATGTGTCCAAGATCAGCTCTCTGCCGCCGCTCGTCGGCTCGTACCATTCGTACGCGAACCGGCAGCCCGAGCTGGGGACGGCCATGGGCCCGATCGACAGCGGCAACGGCCAGAAGCCGTTCATTCGCAGTCAGGCTTACGTTGCAGGGCCGGCCAATACGGCCGTCATTACGAAGAAAAACAAATATCCGGCGGCAACCGTCCGTCTATTGGAAGCAATTGCGACCGATCTCGAGCTGGAGCTGACGGTCAGTCGGGGAGTAAAGGGCACATTATGGGATTACGACGCCGAAGGCAAGGCGTATCAGCTATTCTGGGAGGAATCGCCGGACAAGATGGCGGAGAACAGCGGCAAGCTCGGATTGCACAATTCCTTCGTCGCGTTGAAGGATCAGTCGTTCTATGCCGACAAGTGGAAGGAGCTGTCCTACGACGTGAAAAATACCCGGGCTTGGGCTTATGAGCATGTGTATAAGGACGCTGTCCTGCCCAACGACATGGTCTACGTCGAAGGCGCTCTAGGAGCAGACGATGTGAGCTTGACGAACCAGTACAGAACGGACCTGACCAACTACCGCAAGACGGTATTCGCCGACTTCATTACGGGCAGGCAAGACATTGACGCCGGATGGGACGCTTACGTGAAGCAGATGAATAAACTCGGACTGGAGCAATTCGTAGAGCTTCGGCAGAAAGCGTACGATGTTATCGCGAAATAGAGGAAGGAGCTTGATCGGGTGAAACTTGCCGGAACCGCGCGAGAACGGGAAGCGCTCAAGCCGCTGCGCTTGAGGATGTGGGACAATCGCCAGCTGTATCTCTTCCTGCTGCCGGCCATCGCGCTGGTGATCGCATTCAATTATTTGCCGATGTACGGCATCACAATCGCTTTCAAGGATTTCAAACCGCATCTCGGAATTATAGATAGCCCATGGGTCGGACTGAAACACTTCGATCGTTTTTTCTCCATGCCGATGTTTGAGGTCGTTCTGAAAAATACGCTGTTGATCAGCTTCTACGTGCTGATAGCCGGTTTTCCGCTGCCCGTACTGTTAGCGCTCGCACTCAACAGCACGACGAATCAACGCATGAAGAAGCTCGTGCAGACGATCACGTACGCGCCGCATTTCATTTCAATCGTCGTCGTAGTCGGCATGGTGAATATTTTCTTTTCGCCGTCCATGGGCATCGTACGCAATCTGCTGGATATGCTGGGAGTGCACGAGGGCAATCTCGGGGTGCTGATGAACGCCTCCAGTTTCCCGCATTTGTATGTCTGGAGCGGAGTCTGGCAGGGGCTGGGCTGGAGCAGCATCATCTATCTCGGGGCGCTGTCCGCCGTCGATCAGTCGATGCACGAGGCGGCGATCATCGACGGGGCCAGCAAGTTTCAGCGCGTTATGCGGATCGATCTGCCTTCGATTCTGCCGACGATTGTGATCCTGCTCATTCTGGAGTCGGGTACGATTATGAATGTGGGTTTCGAGAAGGCGTTCTTGATGCAAAATTCTTTCAACATCAGCACCAGCGAAATTATTAACACCTATGTATACAAAATCGGCATTAAGGAAGGACAATATAGTCTTTCCGCGGCAATCGGCCTTTTCAACTCCGGCATTAACTTCATTATGATTCTGGTCGTCAACCAGATCAGCAAGAGACTGGGCCAGGAATCGCTATGGTAGGGGGGACGACGATGCGGCAGTCGATCAGAGCGAACAGAGGGGACCGGCTGTACGATGCGGTCAATTACACGATTTTGACACTGCTTTTGCTCGCGGTTGCATATCCGCTATATTTTGTAGTCATCGCCTCGTTCAGCGATCCGAAGCTGGTGGCAAGCGGCAAGGTGCTGTTCTGGCCTCGCAGCCTTGATATTAAAGGGTATATCGAAGTGCTGAATTATGCGCCGATCTGGACGGGATATCGGAACACGCTGATCTATACGACGCTGTTCACGGCATTGTCGGTCATGACGAGCCTGCTCGCGGGATATGCGTTGTCCCGTAAACCGTTCCCGGGCAAGACGCTCGTTACTGCATTTTTGCTGTTCACGATGTTTTTTAACGGAGGACTCATCCCCACCTATTTGCTGATGAAGGAAATCGGTCTTTACGGAAATCCGCTCGTCATTGTCTTGTTAGGGGCAGTCAACGTAACTAACATTATTATTAGCCGGACGTTCATCAAGTCGACGATTCCGGACGAGCTGTTCGAGGCAGCGAGTATGGATGGCTGCTCTCATTTTTCGTTTTTCTTCCGCATCGCGCTGCCGGTGTCGAAGGCGCTCATTGCCGTGCTGGTGCTGTTCGCTGCCGTAAGCCAGTGGAATTCGTGGTTCAACGCGATGATCTACTTGCGGGATCAGCAGTTGATGCCCCTGCAGATGGTGCTGCGCGATTTGATCGTCAGCCAGTCTGCGATGAGCATGGCCTCGGATAGCGCGGATATGGGCGGAGACGCGGCCGCGCAGATTTATCTGGTCGAAGCGATGCGCTATGCGGTTATCATTGTCTCGACATTGCCGATCATGTGCGTCTATCCGTTCGTGCAGAAATATTTTGTCAAAGGCGTTATGATTGGATCCGTCAAAGGATGAGGAGGGTTCTTCCATGAGAGGTTATTCCGGTTGGAGCTATCGGCCCTATCGGCCCTATGATCAATATGATAAACGTAACCTGCCGTATATTTGCCGGGTAGCGCCGGACGAGAAGACGATCGAGCTCGAATGGTTCGATGCGGGGGATAGCGGCACCCATCTGCTGTACTGGCGCAAATTCCGCACGAACGATCCTTTCGAGATGAAAGAGCTGGATGGTTCAGTCTATATCATCGAGGCGCTTGAGTCGGAGTGCGACTACGAATTTTTTGTAGCCCGCGCAAGCGGGGCGGGCGCAAGCGAGGTCCGTCTGGCACGGACCGGCAAGCCGGTCGGAACGGTTGTCAACTATTTGCACCCGGAGGACGAAATCTACGCTTTCTCCGGGCGAAGCCTGTGCAGTCCGTCGCTCGTCAAGCTGCCGTCAGGCGCGCTGCTGGCTTCGATGGACGTCTTTGCGGGCAAGGCTCCGCAAAATCTGACGCTGATCTTTCGCTCCGACGACGGAGGCCAAAGCTGGCGGTATGTGACCGAACTGATGCCCTGCTTCTGGGGCAAGCTGTTCGTACATCGCGGCGAGCTGTACATGTTTGCCAATTCAACCGAGTACGGCGACCTGCTGATCGGCCGTTCGGCGGATGAAGGGCTGACCTGGAGCTCGCCCGTCACAATCATGACCGGTGCGGGGAGCTGGATGGGCAGAGGGCCGCACAAGGCGCCGATGCAGGTGGTCGAGTTGGACAATCGGCTGTATACGGGGATCGATTACGGGTCGTGGTCGAGCGGAGGGCACAGTAACGCCCTGCTGTCGATTGACGCCGATGCCGATCTGATGGATGCAGGCAATTGGCAGTGTACAGGATTTCTACCTTACGATCCGGCATGGGAAGATGCGGCTCCCGGAGCTACCGTTGGCGGCGGGCTGGAGGGCAACGCCGTTGTAGGACCCGACGGGGACATCTACAACGTACTGCGCTACACAATGAAAGGCTACGGCAAAGCGCTCGTGCTGAAGGGCAACAAGGACCGGCCAGAAGAATCGCTTCAGTTTCATGGTTTCGCCGACTTCAACGGAGGCAGCAACTGCAAGTTCGAGCTGCTGTACGACGAGCCTTCCGGCCTCTACTGGGCGATCGCCAACGAAGTGGTGGACGAGAGGACGCCCCATCAGAGAAATGTGCTGTCGCTCTCGGTCTCCAAGGATTTGCAGAGCTTCCGCATGGTCAAGCGTATGCTGGACTATCGTCATGAAAACCCGGACGATGTCGGTTTTCAATATGTCAGCATGCTGATTGACGGCGAAGATCTGCTTTACTTGTGCCGTACCGCGATCAACCAGGCGAAAAACATGCATGACGCCAATTATTCGACCTTCCATCGGATCGAACGGTTCAGGCAATACGCGGTCGAAGAGTAGAAAGCGCCCGATCCTTGGAGGATTCGAGCGGCAGGAATAAGCAAACCCGTCGGACATCAACGTGCCGACGGGTTTTGTCAGGTTTATGCCGCCACATCGCGCTTAGTGAACAGCGTCCACGCGACGATCTGGAACACGACGTAATAGGCGGCGAGCATCGTGATCGAGAAGCCGAGCGTCATCTCCGGTCGAATCGGAGAGTTGCCGGGCAGATACTGAGATAGCTCGGTATTGGCGAACAGCAAGTATTTCGACCACTCATAACGGCTCAGCAGCATCGTCACGGTATTGCCGACGAGCATGAACAGCAGCGAGAAGGCGATCGCCATCGATGAGCTGCGGAATGCCGAGGAGATCATAAAGGCGAGCGTGACATACATCAGCAGCGAGACGACGGCGTAGCCGTATTTTTGCAGGGCGTTGAAGATCATGGAGTTTTCGTGCACAAGACCGTCCGAGCCGACGGACAGATGCGGATTGGCAAGCCCGTCAAAGCCTTGCAGCGCGGCTCCGGCCGCGAACGCAACCACAAATGCAATAATGAGCAGCAACAGGGCGAACATCATCGTAGAGATGTACTTGCCCAGCATAATCTTCGAGCGCGACGCCGGGCCCACAAGGAGCAGCTTGATCGTCCCCCATGTAAACTCGGCGGCGATCATGTCGGCCGCAACGATGACGGTTAGAATCGTGATCAATATGATGAGGGAGGCCGAGCTGTTCACATAATCCCAGAGCGACAGCCCATAGGGATTCATGTCGTTGGCCAGATAATATTCATTGATCTTAATTTCGTTAGTGAGGTACTCCTTGTAATCGGAGTCCATATTTTTATCTTCCGCCAGCTGTTTCTGGTAATGGACGTTCTGCTGAGTCAGACTCTGCTGCCAGTTTTCCGGGCTGCTGCGGCTCTCGTCCCATTTCATTAATCCGCTCATTAGCCCCAACGCGAGCACGAGAAAGCCGACCATCAGCCAGGTACGGGGACGGCGGTAAATTTTCATATTTTCGTTCCGTATCAAATTCCCTAAGCTAGACAACCATCTCACCTCCGGTAATCTCCAAGAACTGATCCTCCAGCGAACGCTGCGCGGCACGAATGCCGTAGACATCCAATCCCGCCTTTACCAGCAATCTCGCCACGTCCGGAATGAGGCTGCGATCGGCCGTAATCTCGATTCGATCTCCGACAAGCTCGACGCCTTGGTGATTAAACGCTCCGGACAGCAGCCGGTGGGCGGATTCGATGTCGCTTGATTCGATGACAATCTTGGTCTGAACCGAGTTCTTCGCCTCTTGAAGGGAGCGGACGTCAATCAGCTTTCCGCCTTGAATGATCGCTACCCTGTCGCACATCAGCTCCATCTCCGACAGCAGATGAGAGGAGACGATAACGGATAGTCCCTCCTCCTGGCTCAGCTTGCGCAAGTAATCGCGAAGCTCGCGAATGCCTGCCGGATCGAGACCGTTCGTCGGCTCGTCGAGAATGAGCACGGACGGCTTGTGTAGAATGGCTTGAGCCACTCCAAGACGTTGACGCATGCCCAAGGAATAACGCTTTACTTTCTCGTGGATGCGATTTTGCAGGCCGAGCAATTGAACGACTTCGTCGATCCGCTGCTTGGTGACGCCGGAGTGGCGCCGCGCGAAATGCACGAGATTCTGGTAGCCGGTCAGAAATTTGTACATTTCCGGATTTTCAACGATTGCTCCGATATGGGTCATGGCTTGTTCGAACTGCTTGCGTACGGACACGCCTTTAACGGTAATTTCGCCTTTCGTCATCGAGATCAGGCCGACAATCATGCGGATTGTCGTCGTTTTGCCCGCGCCGTTCGGTCCGAGAAACCCGAACACTTCACCGGCGGGAATATCGAACGACAGATCGTTTACGATTGTCCGTCTGCCGATGGTTTTCGTTACGTTGCGAAGCTGCAGGACGGCTTCATTCATCCTCATTCAATCCTCCTCAAAGTATTGCGCATGAATTGAAGTATACCGGGCGAGACCGAGTCGAAAAATGGCCTCCGGATGAGTCCGAAGCCCGTACTTTAGTCGGGGGCGACACTCGCCGGAAAGAGAGGGGACTGCTGGCTCCCGTGGAAATGATTCAATCGATTTCATGAAAGTTTAAGGTTTCTATGTAACAATTCATATTCGAGCATCGTATATTAGGGGTCTAGCAGAACAAAGAGAGATATAGACCAAATAGACTCAAACAAGCAGGAGAAGGAGAGAGGTTGTATGAGCAAGTGGCGTCGTTGGCACAAGATTGTCGCCGTATTGGCCGCGCTGCTGATCGTCCTGGCGGGCGTCGGCTATGCGAACCGGGGAGCCTTATCGGCGATCGGGTATGATATTTTTTTGTCGGATAAAGTAGAATCGAGCTTTGCGAATTCGTATCAACCGTTAACCAATCGTCCGGTCGTCGAAAAACCGGTAGTCGAGGAACCGTTCAGCATGCTGCTGATGGGCGTAGACGCGAGGGCGAAGGAACGCGGTCGCTCGGATACGCTGATCTATACAGTCGTGCGTCCGGGAGACGGCAACGTTCTTATGATTTCTATTCCGCGCGACACGTATGCGGATATTGTAGGCAGGGATTCAAAGGATAAAATCACGCATGCTTACGCATTCGGCGGAGCGGAAATGGCAGTGAACAGCGTCGAGAAGCTGCTGGATGCGAAGATCGACCACTACGCTTCCATTAATTTTCAAGGCTTCGTGAAGGTTGTCGATACGCTTGGCGGCATCCACCTGCCCATCGGCAAAGATATTGTTAATAAAGGCGCCGATCATGAGAAGTTTACGGTCAAGGCGAACAAGGACAACTATTCGGGAGTCGAGGCGTTGAACTATGTCCGCTATCGCGAGGACGCCGGCGGGGATATGGCTCGCACTTCGCGCAACCGCGTGTTCCTGGAGGAATTGATTAGCAAGGCTTCGTCGCTGCAGCAATGGAACAAAATCCCGGAGGTTCTGGAGATTGTCGGCGACAACTTCCAGACCGATCTGCCGCCGTCTTCCATGAACGAGTTAGCCAAGAAGTTTCTGCAAGCCGGCCATGAGATCCAAAGCTACACGCTCAAAGGCGAAGGCAAACGAATGGGATCGCAGAACCTGTGGTATTTCGTCGGAGACGAGGACGATCTGGCCGCGGTGCGCGAGACGATCGCGGCATGGCTCGATCCGAGTACGCCGGAAAGCGGACTGACCGTTCCGGATCAGGAGAATGCGGAGTCCGCCTCCGCTTCTCCCGACCGTTCGCTGTAATCGGACAAAAAGCGTCAAGTGACATGGTGACGCATCGGCTTGCCGTGATATAATGATAATACCGTGCTTGGAATTCGCGGGTCTTTCGTTACTGCGAAGGAGGAAATTATGAATATCGCGTTTTTTTTACTGCCTAAGCAAGAGGTTGTGAGCGTCAGCGAAGAGGCGACATTGCGCCAAACGCTGGAGCGAATGGAACGTCATCGTTACACGGCCGTCCCCGTCATCAGCGAGAAGGGCGAGTATAAGGCGACGGTTACCGAAGGGGATTTGCTCTGGTATTTGAAGGCGAATCCGGATTTGAGCTTCGATCAGCTCCATCGCGTACCGCTCGGCGAAGTGCCGCTTAGATTGAACAATTTGCCTGTCCGCATCGACGCGAATATGGTGGATCTGATTTCTTTGGCGAAGACGCAGAACTTCGTCCCGGTCGTGGACGACATGAATCACTTTATCGGCATCGTGCGCCGCAGCGACATTATCGACTATACCGAGAAGCTGCTGACTGCCGCGACGCATGAAAAAAGTTTGATAAGGGAAGCCTAGGAAAATATTGGACAACGCGGAGGAACGATGACGAACAGTCGGCGCAAATCACGAAATCGCAGGATTTTTCCAATTATGATCGCAGTTTTGGCTCTTTTTATCGCAGGCGGCATCTGGGCCGCTTCCGCCCTGCTCAAGGACGGAAGCGACGCGGGGCCGTCTGTTTCCCCTTCCGCCACAAACGGCGGAACCGCTTCAAGCTCTTCGACGGAGTCTGGCAACGGCTCTGCGAGTCCGTCCGCTTCTCAGCCGGTAGAAGAAGCTGCGGGAGAGATCGATACGCCGACCTCCTCCGAGCTGGAGCAGACCTACGATATCGTGATCGAGAACGGGCGCGTGATCAATCCCGAGACGAAGCTGGATCGTGAAGGTCTGAACGTAGCCGTGCAGGACGGCCGGATCATGCTCGTTACGGACCAGAAGCTGAAGGGCGAACGGGTCATCGATGCGACAGGACTTGTCGTCGCGCCGGGCTTTATCGACAATCTGTCCTACGATCCGAACCCGGTCGGGGTCTGGAACAAGATCGCCGACGGCGTAACGGCGAACATCGCCATGCACGGCGGAACCGCCAGCCCGGAGAAGTGGTATCCCTACTATGAGAGGGACAAGCCTCCCGTGCATTTCGGGGCGTCGTTCTTCTACACCCAAGCGCGCAATCAGTTCAAGTTGAGCCGTTACGATACGGCCAAGCCGGAGCAGACGCAGAAGCTTGTAGACCAAGCGGAGCGAGCGCTGAATAACGGCGTGCTCGGTATTTCGTTCAGCCTCGAGTACGTGCCGGGCGTTAACGACAAGGAAATCTTGCCGTTGATGAAGCTGGCGCATGAGTATAACGTTCCCGTTTATTTTCACGCCAGATATTCGGACATGGAAGAGCCGGGCACGAACATCGACGCGCTTAACGAACTGATCGGCTATGCCCGCGCCTCGGGGGCCGCTGTACATATCGATCATATCAACAGCACCGGCGGCACGTTCTCGATGCAGCAATCGCTGAAGATGGTGGAGGACGCGATCGCGGAGGGGCTGGATATTACCTCCTGCATCTATCCTTACGATTACTGGGGAACGTACTTGAATTCGGCACGGTTCGACGAGGGCTGGCAGGAACGCTTCCGCATTTCCTATGAGGATCTGCAGATCGCCGGCACGGAGGAGCGGCTGACGAAGGAGACGTTCCGCAAGTACCAGAAGGAAGGCAAGCTGGCGGTCGCTTACGCCATTCCGAAGCAGGACGTCATCGACTCGCTCAAGGCTCCGTATGTCATGATCGGCAGCGACGCGATTCTGGAGCCGGGCTTTAACAACCATCCGCGCGCGTCCGGCACGTTCGCCAGAACGGTCGGCCTTTACGTTCGCGAGCAGCAGGTCGTCTCGCTGTCGGACGCGATCGCCAAGATGTCCCTTCTGCCCGCGCAGCGGCTGGAGAAGCAGGCGCCCGCCTTGAAGAAGAAAGGGCGCATCGCCAAGGGAATGGACGCCGACATCGTAGTGTTCGACTACGACAAGATCAGCGACCAATCGACGGTAGCCAAGCCGGAGATCGTATCCGCCGGCATCGAATATGTGCTGGTTAACGGCCAGGTAGCGCTGGATCAGGATGGAATTAATAAGAAAATCCGCGTCGGCCAGCCGATCAAGAGCGAATTCGTACGGGTGAAGAGCGGCGGACCTGCCCTCGTCTGGGACGAGAGCAAGCTGACGCTGCTGGAATATCGCGACTCCAATTATGTGGATGTAGAGGCCTTGAAGGAACAGGGCTATTCCGTTCAGTGGGACAAGACCGGTCGTTCGGGTTCGGTCGCGTCGGGGACGGATTCGGGCAACGCGGATGTGCCCGCGCCTGCCGTCGGAGAGCTGATTCTGGAGCGGGGTCATCAGCTCGCGTGGGAGGATGGCAGTCGCACCGAGTTGCTGTCCGTCGGAGAGCGGAATTATTTACCGCTGTCGGCCCTAGAGGCTCATGGCTGGCAATTGACGAAGGACGGACAAACGTACAAGCTTGCGAAGGCCTAAAGTTCCAAGCTATAGCGGAAATATCGAGAACCCGGTTGCGTTCGCCGCACCCGGGTTCTCTGTCTATTGCTTGCCGGAGGAAGAGGGAGTTATGATATAATGGAATTTGCAGCTTTCCGGACTTATGCACCCAGGCACAGTCGAAGAGCATAGGAGGAATAGCGATGGAACGAGATTTGGACGTAGCGACTCGAACACGCATGATCGAATGGCTGAAGACCGAAGTCGTAGACCAAATGTCCCGTTTGTTTAAGGGAATGTGGGATGGGAGCACGTCACGGGTCATAGATGGTTTGGCCGGGCTGGTCGCCAGCTCTTACATTTTGGGCCGAAGACTCGGCATTCCTTATCGGGATCTGGATAACGCCATTGCGGACAAGCTTGCCCGATTGAGACAGGAAGGACACCAGCTGGAGGATCAATACAAGGATTTGTCCGAGCTGTCCGAACATATCCGCAAGAGGTGAATCGTTTGAAGATAAGCTGGAAGTCGCTGGCATGGAGTGCAGCGGCCGCAATGCTGTTGCTGACTTTGGCAACGCCTTTAGGTTTTTTTACCGTATTTCTCATCATGACGCCCTTCGTCGTTTTATATACGATGTTGGATTTGAAATCGTTCGTCCTACACCTTGTTCCGATTGGAGCCGCCGTTTTCTTATTGTCGGGGGAGTTGGAACCGTGGGTAATTACGTTAGCGTTATTGCTCCTCGTTCCGGCAGTCGCAATGGGACATCTGTACAAGCGGGCAAGGTCGGCCAAAGCCGCGGTGACGGCAGCGTTTGTTCTTATTCTTGGTCAGCTGTTGCTTGAGCTCGTCCTGCTTACCGTGATGTTCGATATCGATATCAAGGCTCAATTGACTTCGATGATAACAACATATTTCCAACAACTCGAGCCGGCAGGTCTGATCGAGTCGGGCTGGGTCGCGGAGTCGGCAACCGAATTCAGCAACCTGATCCGATCGATGATAGCGGCGAACCTGGGGATGGGTCATCTGAGTGAGACGGGATGGGCCGCCGAGGCGGCAGCTGCGAGTAGCAGCCTGATCATGTCGGCCCTTCCTATGCTGCTGTTCTTCGTGACCTTCCTTCTAGCCGTAATTGCGCATGCATTATCGCGACTTGCACTGCGCAGCGCGTCGTTCGACGCGCCGGCGCTGCCCCAAGCTAAGACATGGAAGCTTCCGAAGAGCCTCGTGCTGTACTTCGCCATCGCGATCATTGCGGTCAGTGCGATGTCGGAGGAATCAAGCGGCTATTGGTGGATCGCCTCCATAAACCTGATTCCGATTTTGGAATTTGCGTTCGTGGCCCAGACGATCGGTTTCGTCTTCTTCCTATCGGACCTCAAGAAATGGCCGAGGGCGATTTCTCTGTTGCTGTGTGTGCCAGTGCTGTTAATTCCTCACGCGTTTATCATCGGGCTGTTGGACACGGCGTTTCCTATAAGGAAATATTTCGAGAAATAGGTTCGTCGAATGGGCAGGCCCGCAAGGGCTGTTCATCCGATAAACATTAGGACGGGAGCGGAGCGGATATGCCCAAGTTTCTCGTGCAGCGCTGGCATGGCATGCATATTGTCTGGGCGCTGGTGCTGATATTCATGATGACCGTCGTTCTCGCCTGGTATCAGTGGCTTCTTGGCTTACTGGGGCTGATGCTGGGCGGGATCGTCGCCGTATATGGAATCATGGCGGAGAAGGCTTTTCGGAAGGATCTGGACGACTACGTGCTTACGCTGTCCTATCGGATCAAGAGCGTAGGCAACGACGTGATCAGCCATCTTCCCATCGGCATCGTGATCTTTGACGAGGACAACGAAATACAATGGCATAACGGATTTATCTCAACGGTTATCGGAAAATCGTCCGTCGTCGGGGAGTCGCTGCACACGAGCTTTCCCGTGCTGCAGCCGGCGGGCAAGGATAAGGAGCCGGGGAATGAGATTACGATCAACGGGCGAGTATACGAGCTTCAGCTGAAAATGAGCGAACGGGTGCTGTACGTCGTGGACATCACCGATCGTTCAACGTTGAAGAAGCGGTACGAGGAAGAGAAGCTGGCGCTAGGCATCGTCATGATGGACAATCTCGAAGAGGTTGCCCAAGGCATGGATGAACAGCAGCGAGCGCTTATGCTATCCAAGGTAACCGGCGAGATCAACGAATGGGCGCTGAAATACGGCTTGCTGCTGCGCCGTCTGTCCTCGGATCGCTATATGGTCATTACGAAGCAGGGAACCTTGAAGGCGCTGGAGCAGTCCCGGTTTGAGCTTCTGGATGACGTGAGAGAGATCACGATCGAGCAGAAGCTGCCAATGACGCTGAGCATCGGTTTCGCATCCGGGTCGGACGACGTGAACGAGCTCGGACATCTCGTTCAGGGCAGCTTGGATATCGCTCTCGGAAGAGGAGGCGACCAGGCGGTCGTCAAGTTCGGACAGCGTCAGAGCTTCTACGGCGGCAAGAGCAATGCGGTAGAGAAGAGGACCAGGGTCCGGGCTCGAGTCATCGCTCATGCGCTGCGAGATCTGATGAAGGAAAGCGACAACATCATCGTCATGGGCCACAAGCAGCCGGATATGGATGCGATCGGCGCGGCGATCGGGGTGCTCAAGGCGGCGCAGCTGTACGGCAGAGAAGCCTACATCGTGCTTGAGGGCGTCAATCCTTCGATTCAGCGAATGATGGACATGTTGAAGGAAGACGAGAAGCTGACGAAGAGGTTCGTCTCTCCGGAACAGGCCCTTAACCTGATCAGTAAACGCTCGCTTGCCGTCGTCGTGGATACTCATCGCGCGACGATGGTTGCGGAGCCCCGGCTGCTGCAGGCGACGGAGCGTATCGTCATTGTCGACCATCATCGGCGCAGCGAGGAGTTTATCGACGACGCCGTGCTTGTCTACATGGAGCCTTACGCCTCGTCTACGTGCGAGCTGGTTACCGAGCTGCTGCAGTATATCCACGAACGAGTCGTACTCGACATGCGGGAGGCCACGGCTCTGCTGGCGGGCATCACGGTCGACACGAAGAGCTTCGCTTTCCGCACGGGCTCGCGCACGTTCGAGGCCGCTTCCTTCCTCCGTCGCAACGGCGCGGATTCGGCGCTCATTCAGCGGATGCTGAAGGAGGACCTGGACGAATACATTCGCAAAGCGGAACTGATTCGCCACGCGGAGACGTTCCGCAACTGCATCGCGATCGCGGCGGCTGATTCCGGCAAGCAAGTACCGCAGCTGTTAATCGCGCAAGCGGCGGATACGCTGCTCAACATGACGGGGATCAAGGCTTCCTTCGTCATCGGGACGAGGCCGGACGGGCTCGTCGGCATCAGCGCCCGGTCTTTGGGACAGATCAACGTTCAAATCGTTATGGAGCGGCTGGGCGGCGGCGGCCATTTCACCAATGCCGCCGCGCAGATGCAGGGCACGATTCCGGAAGTCGCCGGCAAGCTTAAGCAAGTGTTAGAAGAACTTGATAAGGAAGAGGGGTTATTCGAATGAAGGTTATTTTTTTACAGGACGTGAAGGGTCAAGGAAAGAAAGGCGAGATCAAAGAGGTGTCGGAAGGCTATGCGCGCAACTTCCTGCTGCCGAAGGGCGTCGTTCAGATCGCTACCGAAGGCGCCAAGAAGACGTTGAACCAGCAAGTAGCATCGGCGCAGAAGAAGAAGGACAACGAGAAGAAGGAAGCTCAGGAGCTGGCTGCGCGCTTAAGCGAGTTGACTCTTGTGATTAAGGCGAAGGCGGGAGAGGGCGGTCGTTTGTTCGGCGCCATCACGAGCAAGCAAATCTCGGAAGCGCTGGAGCAGCAGAAGATTTCCGTCGACAAACGGAAAATCGAACTTGAAGAGCCGATTCGGGCGCTTGGCGTAACGAAAGTCACTGTGAAACTGTATCCGGACGTAAAGGGCACATTAAGCGTACAAGTTGTGGAGGAATGATTCGATGAACGGAAACATGGAGGAGCAAATGCTGTACGACCGCGTGCCGCCGCAGAACCTGGAAGCGGAACAGGCCGTGCTCGGCGCAATTTTGTTGGAAACCGAAGCTCTGGTCGCCTCCATGGAACGCCTGAAGTCGGAGGATTTCTACAGTGTCGCTCATCAGCGCATCTTCGATGTCATGGTGTCTCTGAACGACGACAATGAACCGATTGACCTCATCACATTAGCTTCCCGGCTTCAAGATCTCGGACAGATGGAAGAGGTCGGGGGAATTATTTATTTGACCAAGCTCGCCAACGCGGTTCCCACGGCGGCGAATGTGGAATACTATGCAACGATCGTCGAGGAGAAATCGCTTCTTAGGCGTCTGATTCGCACGGCGACGCAGATCGTCTCTAACGGCTATGCGACGGAAGACGACGTAAGCGTGCTGCTGAACGACGCCGAGGCGCGGATTATGGAGCTTTCCAACCGGCGCTCTTCCACCGGATTCATCAGTATTCGCGACGTGCTCATGGAAGTATTCGAGCGCGTCGAGTTTCTGTTTAACAACCGGGGGGGCGTAACCGGCATTCCTTCCGGGTTCGTCGATCTTGATCGGATGACCGCCGGATTTCAACCGAACGACTTGATTATCGTCGCTGCCCGTCCGTCCGTAGGGAAAACGGCCTTCGCGCTTAACGTCGCGCAGAATGTCGCCGTTCGAGCCTCGGAGACGGTGGCGATCTTCAGTCTCGAGATGTCCGCCGCCCAGCTGGTGCAGCGGATTATCTGCGCCGAATCCAACGTCGACGCCCAACGAATGAGAACGGGACACCTGGAAGGCGACGACTGGGAGAAGCTGTCGATGGCCATCGGCGCCTTATCGGAGGCGCAGATCTATATCGACGATACGCCGGGCATTACCGTATCCGATATTCGGGCCAAGTGCCGGCGTCTGAAGAAAGAGAAAGGCCTTGGCATGATTCTGATCGACTACTTGCAGCTCATTCAGGGCCGCGGCAAAGCCGGAGAGAACCGTCAGCAGGAAGTCTCGGAGATTTCCCGTACGCTCAAGCAGATCGCCCGCGAGCTGGAAGTTCCGGTCATCGCGCTGTCTCAGCTCTCCCGGGGCGTTGAGCAGCGACAGGACAAACGTCCGATGATGTCCGACCTTCGGGAATCGGGCTCGATCGAGCAAGATGCCGATATCGTCGCGTTCCTGTATCGAGACGATTATTACGACAAGGAATCCGAGAAGAAAAACATTATCGAGATCATTATCGCCAAACAGCGGAACGGTCCGGTCGGAACGGTCGAGCTGGTATTCCTGAAGAACTTCAATAAGTTCGTCAGCTTGGACCGATCTCATGCAGAAGCCTATGCCGGAAGCGCATAAATGAATTTATTAAGAGCGAATTCCGAACATTAATATGGACGTGTGCGGCATTGTTCGTTTTTGCGTTGACTTCCCCCGGCGCAGTTGATAAACTATTCATGCTGCCTGATCGCGCTCAGCGATTGTCGGGCGGCATTATCATGCCGATGCGCAAGCAACGCATTCGGATGGAGGGATTGCATTGTCAACAGTCGTTGTCGTTGGTACGCAATGGGGAGACGAGGGTAAAGGAAAGATTACCGACTATTTGGCCGAGAAGGCCGACGTCGTCGCCCGTTATCAAGGCGGGAATAACGCCGGGCATACTATCCTTATAGATAACAAGAAGTACAAGTTAACAATGGTTCCATCCGGCATATTCAATCAGAACAAGCTCTGCGTGATCGGAAACGGAATGGTTATCAATCCGGGAGCTCTCATTGAAGAAATTGAATACATCCAAGACAACGGATTTTCCACCGATAATTTGAAGATTAGCGACCGCGCTCACGTCATCATGCCATACCACCTGGTGCTCGACGCCCTGGAGGAGGACCGCAAAGCGGCCAACAAAATCGGCACGACGCGAAAAGGCATCGGTCCTTGCTATATGGATAAAGCAGCCCGCAACGGCATTCGCATCGCCGATCTGATGGTGCCGGAAGCTTTCGCGGAGAAGGCTCGCGCTATTATTGCGGATAAGAATCAAGTCATTACTCAAATGTACAGCGGAGAAGCTCTTGATGCGGACATTATCATCAATGAGTACTTAGAGTTGGCCGAGAAGCTTCGCCCATACGTCACCGATACGTCGGTCGTCTTGAACGACGCGATCGACGCCGGTAAGAAGGTACTATTCGAGGGCGCTCAGGGCGTCATGCTCGACATCGACCAAGGAACGTATCCGTACGTGACCAGCTCGAATCCTTCCGCTGGCGGCGTGTGCATCGGCTCCGGCGTCGGCCCTTCCAAGATCAGGGAAGTCATCGGCGTAGCCAAAGCGTACACGACGCGTGTCGGAGACGGTCCGTTCCCAACTGAGCTGGATAACGAGATCGGCCAATGGATTCGCGACAAAGGACATGAATACGGCACTGTAACGGGACGTCCGCGCCGCGTCGGCTGGTTCGACTCGGTTGTCGTCCGTCATGCTCGTCGCGTCAGCGGTATCACCGGACTCAGCCTGAACTCGCTGGACGTTCTGACCGGGCTGGATACCGTCAAAATCTGCACGGCTTACAAGTTCCGCGGCGAGCTGATGGAGCACTACCCGGCCAACCTCAAGCTGCTGGAAGAGTGTGAGGCGGTATACGAGGAGCTTCCGGGCTGGCACGAGGACATCTCCGGAGCGAAGCAGATCAGCGATCTGCCGGAGACGACTCAGCGCTTCATCGAGCGCATTACCGAGCTGACCGGCATTCCAATCGCCATTTTCTCGGTTGGCCGCAACCGCGAGCAGACGAACCAGGTGGCCAAGATTTACGGAGAGTAAATCGTTAGGGGAGAACCTCAGGTCCTATTAAGGATCTGAGGTTTTTTCTTTTGGATGACTATGTGCTAAAGCGGAAAATCCACCTTATTTTCGCGAAGCCAGCAATTTTGAGGAAAATAGAGCGGACTCTCCGGTTTAAATTCGGGAAAATTGATTTTTCTAGGTAGCGTCAAGAAGTTTGTGTAATTATTATTTAGGGGGTTGTAGGGTATCCATTGGGACAATGGATATGATTTGCTTTCAAGGTTCAGGGGGGATCCCCCCTAAAAAAAATCCCCTTTCATTTCCAATTGTCAAAGTGCTGTTTTATAGGCTTACCTGGTGTCCCTCACGGACGCCCGATGCGGCCGCTTACGCCTGTGGATATTTCTTCTCAAACATTTGCTTGAGTGCTTGTTGCGTGAGGGCGTCTCCAAATCCGGTACACACGCGGCTACCCCAGCG